>Ga0315281_10002217_pt1 | contig 28869 bp, 22 predicted proteins | sample YL17G07_0_MG_FD_204540 | JGI IMG/M metagenome (GOLD analysis project Ga0315281, IMG submission 204540) | Sediment microbial communities from Yellowstone Lake, YNP, Wyoming, USA - YL17G07_0 | ecosystem: Environmental > Aquatic > Freshwater > Lake > Sediment | place: USA: Wyoming | collected...
AATTGAAAATGTTAAATTATTGTCATTATTCTTATTTTGTATGTTTTTATGGCAGGTATTAATAAACTTATATGTTCATTTACTATTTTTTATGCTTGACCGAGAATTGCTGCTTTTCCCAAGCTAAATCTCTTGCTGATTTGAAAGACATCTGCTTATTTGCATATGCGCTCAACGCCCCTGAAACACTTTGTACAGGTTTAAGCACCAAATTATCATCAATTATTTCAAACTCAATAATATCAGTGTTTAATAATTGCCTAATTTTCTTAGGCAGTGTAACTTGTCCTTTTTGTGTTATTTTGGCGGTAGAATTCATAGTTTCCATTTAACAATATGTTTTCATTACTTAATTATAAAGTAATACAATTTTAAAAAGTAAGTCAATATAAATATTTTTATAATGTAGCGACATCATGTATATACCAAAAAGGGCAGGTACAAGACCTGCCCCTACGTGATTTTTTTATTCTCAATAGCTATAATAATTTCCCTTTTATGATCTCTTTGGCGTTTCTTTTCCTTGATTAAATAATCTTCGCCTAATTCGTCTTTTAATTCTACAATATCTTTGATAGAATTTTCTTTAAAATTAGCAATCCGCCTCAAGGTATAATCCGCCAATGTGCCGTAACCTATAATATCCTCTTTGAGAGTGCGTAAAAAATCTTTGTGTGGAATTAACAGAGGGCTTAAGCCCTCTGTTGAACAGCAAGAAATCAGGAAATTGAGGTTATTTAGAGATTTACTTTCTAAACTTAACTCCTTGTCTGTCAATAAGCGATTATCCTTAAAAATTTGAATGTCCTGATAAGCTCTCCAAAATTGATCTGTATTCCAATTTAAAGTTGGTTCATCCTTTGTACAAACAATATTTTCAAATATTTCCTCAAAGGTAGTTTGATATGGTTTAGATTTTTCCGCATCTGTTTGAGCTGCGCTCACATATAGTCTAATCTTTTTAAAAAAAACCAGAAGTTCATTTTCATTATATTTTTTAGCTGTCTTAATACGAGGTGGATAATTCTTAAGGTCTTCAATCAGTTCTGGGTATTCTCTTTTAATCTCCAAAAATTTATTAAGGGCTTTAGTATAAAAACTTTCCTCTTCCGTTTTATCAGGATTTTGTTGAACACGATTAAATAAACCAGCAGGAGTTGGTTCTTCATCTATATCAAAAATCTTAGAATCTTCGCCAAGGGCAGTATGTATAAGAAACATCTTATTTGCAGCTATTTCACGAGACTGCACTAGTTCTGCGCCTTGCTCTGTTGGAAAGAAATTAACTATATAAAGAGCATCAAATACCTTTTTACTTATACGATTGATTCGCCCAAGCCGTTGGATAACACGCACAGGATTCCATGGGATGTCATAATTAATTACCATACCAGCGCGATTTAGATTAAAGCCTTCGGATATTTTATCAGTTGAAAGGAGAAGTTCAAATTCATTTTCTTGTTCACGATAAGAGGCATCAAAGTTTTTATTTATTTGAGATATTTTAGACCCAGACAAATCTCCTGCCACAATTAACATTTTATCTTTATAATCTTTTTCTAATGCCTTATTAAGATAAATCACCGTATCTTTATATTCAGTAAAGATAACTATTTTACGCTTAGGCTCGCCAGTATTAGGTTTCTTATTAAATTCTTTCTTGATATTTTGAATGAGACACTCTATCTTAGGATCGTTTTTAACCAAATTTAATCTTGAAAGTTTAGCTATTATCTCATCAAATAATTTCAAATCGGAGTCAATATCAGCGGTAAACTCGTCTTTGCGTTTAAAATTCTTGAGTTTATATCGCTTATGATTTTTAGGATATTGACCTTTATTAATTTTTTCTTCATATTCAGATAAGGCTTTTTCAATCTCATCCTCATCTAATTCATGAATTTTATCTATAAGTGAGCGATCAAGGATGTATTCGCCTGTGTCTTTGATAAATTTTCTACATATTTCAGTAATTTTCTTAAAATTATTGATACTTTGTTCAAATGCCCCAAAAGAACTTTCACAGCGTTTAACAATTAAACGGCGCATGAAATCAAATAAATTACGCTGCTGCTGGTATTGGCGGTTATCTTCTTCGTTAAGTTCTTTATTATTGTCTTTTTCATATTCAAAGGGACGGTATATAGCGCCTTTGAAACGTCCGCCATCATCGGGATCGCCAAAATAGTTTTCAATTATTTCAGTATAGAATTCTGATTGCTCTTTAGTTAATTCAAAAAACCATTCTTGCGGATCAGAAACGACGGACAGTTCTTTGACTTCATTACTATAAAACGGATTATTTTGAAGATCAAGACGATTACGCCTAATGGTTACAGGTTCAATGACATTTCTGATTTGTTTGGCAAGATAGCTCGCCCTCTGCCTTACACTTTTAAGATCAATAATACCTTCTCCAAAAAATGCCTTATAATAATTTTCTGCTTTTTTTCTTTTTATGGGATAAGGTGAATTTATGTATTTTTTTATATAGCTAAGCCGATCAAACATATTCTTAAAACCTCTAAATTTATCAACAAGATTGCTTTCTAAGGTAATGGATGATTTTTTTGGAGTGATAAATAGTTTAAGAAGCGAAAGAATATCATCGGGACGGTTATTGAATGGAGTGGCTGTCAACAAAATAACCTGTTTCCCTCTACAAATGTTTTTTAAAATTTCATAGTCTTTTGTGTCTTGATTCCTTAAACGATGAGCCTCATCAACAATAACTACTTCAATATCCTTGTCATTGGTTACAAATTTTAAAATATTTTCAAGATCACCAAGAGAACGAACTTTCCATTCGTCAAGTCTAAATTCTTTAATGTATTTTTTCCAACCAGATTCTTCATTTATGTCACCGACAAGCCCTGGCGGACAAATTACAATACCTCGTTTTTTAAGTAGCTTGGCAATTGCACAGGCTATAATAGTTTTTCCTAGACCTACAACATCAGCAACTATAACTCCGTTATTATTCTCAATAATTGATAACGCCTGCCATACGGCATCAAGTTGATATTTATAAGGTTTATAACCATTTTTTTCCAATATTTTTATTAAAGAAGACTTGCCAATTTCTTTTTGTTCAAATGAATCTAAATAGGTCTTTAAAACCAGACAAAATGCCTCAAATGGATTAACATCTTTTACAAGTGTTTCTTTTTCAATAACTTCAATAAGTTGTCGCTTCTTATCATCGTATTCTGTAATTTTTACTGCATCACCCCAAAGCTCATCAAAATATTTTTCAGCGTCCTCAAAACCATAGTCGCCAATCTCTACATTAAATTCATTTTGTGTAGAGAGTCCAGCCTTAGTTAGATTGCTGCTGCCTGTTATAAATAGATTATTCCTGCCAACTTGACTTGATTCTAATTTAAAAATATATAATTTGGCGTGATTAGGCTGGTAGGTTTTACGGATAATCAGTTTATTATCTTGAATTAATTCAATGAAAAATTTTATCTGATCGTAAAACTCTTTATTATCAAAATCCTCATGGGTTAATGATTTTTTTATTGATTCAAAGAAATTATTTATTTTCTCTTCATCTGATATTTTTCTATCTTCAGTAACTTCAATTAATTTGAAATTATGCAGATCAACATTTAAGCCCACTAGAACCTTTATGATGGTATTAGGATTTTTCTTTAGTCCGTCATATAACTCTCTAATACCAGAAAAATAAAAAAACCCAACAAGAAATTTTAATTCCTCGCTTTTTTGAATTAGTTCATTTATTCGTTTCTTTAAATCTCTATTTTTATTATTTGTTATAAAATTAGCCATATTGGTTTATCAATCGTTAACTTGCTATTCCCTGTAGTCTTGCTTCAGGGTGATACTTAAAAAAAAACAAGATACCCCGTCTGCTTCGCATCCACCCCTTTTAAAAAAGGGGAATTAAAGATAAAAAGTGTATTGTAACAAATCATAAATCATAAATCATAAATCATAAATCATAAATCACAAATCATAAATCATAAATCATAAATCATAAATCATAAATCATAAATCACCTATGCCCTAATCTTCACCTTCGTCCATTCCACAAGCCCGCCTGCATTTATAAGTTCCTGCATGAATGGAGGTATAGCTCCTGCCTTATAGGTCTTGTCTTTTGTGATATTTGTGATAGTCCCAACGCCCGCGTCAATAGTTATAACATCCCCTTCCTCAATGTCTTGCAGGGCATCTACGCTCTCAAATATTGGAAGTCCAATATTAAAGGCATTTCTATAAAATATCCGCGCAAAACTCTTTGCGACTACCGCTTGAATCCCTGCCGCCTTTATGGCAATAGGCGCATGTTCCCTTGAAGAACCGCATCCAAAATTCTCCATTGCCACAATTATATCCCCAGCCTTGACCTTTTTAGGAAAATCTTTATCGGCATCTTCCATGACATGTTTTGCTAGTTCTGCTTCATCAGATGTATTTAAATATCTTGCAGGTATAATTGCATCTGTATCCACATCCCTTCCAAACTTCCATATCCTTCCTGATAGTTTCATTTGTAACTCCTTATTAATAAACTATTCACCGCATAGATGTAGGGGCAACCCTTGTGGTTGCCCTGAATAAAATATAACAGCAGGCACAAGACCTGCCCCTACGTTCTCTGTGGTGAAATCTTATTTTATAATCAAAGTTTCTGGCAGGTTGAAGTAAAATGAACTGCCGAGACCTACCGTTGATTCAACCCATGCCCTGCCGTCATACATCTCAATTATCTTTTTGACTAATGAAAGCCCTACACCTGTACTTTCGAATTTATCTCGGCTGTTAAGGGTCTGAAATATCTGAAATATCCTCTCAAAATCCTTTTCTGGTATGCCAGGCCCATTATCTATTATTCCAAACTTACAATATCCATCTTCTATGGAATACGTAAGGGCAATCCTGCCCTCTGGCTTATCCATATATTTAATTGCATTACCAATGAGATTCTGAAATACCTGAGCAATCCTTGTAGGTTCAAACTTTATCATTGGAAATATTGTCTCTATCTCTATTTTTATATTATCAGGGGGACTAAGCATATCTATAGCATCTTTTATCACCTTATTGAGGTCCATATTCCCCTTCTCTTCTCTCATTCTTCCAACCCTTGAATATTGTAAGACCCCATCAATAAGATCGCGCATACGTTTAACCCTGTTCATAAGCATATTCATCTGAGCCTTGCCGTCATCGTCAAATTTATCCCCATAGTCTGCCAATATCCAATTCGCAAGCGAATCAATAGCTCTAAGCGGAGCCTTGAGGTCATGGGATATAATATATGCAAAATCCTGCAGTTCTTTATTAATATTCTCCAACTCCACTGTCCTAGCCTTTATCATACCTTCAAGATTGGTATTTAGGCCGTCAAGCCTTATAATGTCTTCATATGATCTTAAGGAACTTACCATTGATGTAAATAATTTTTGGGTAGTTAACTCAAATTTTTCTTTATATTCATTTATATCATAATTAAGTATTACATCCCTTTCAGGACAATGCCCTGGCTGTCCAGTTCTTAATATAATTCTAACGAATCTATTTTTTAGCGTTTCTCTAATATATTTGACTACCTGAAGCCCCTCATCATCTTGTTCCATAACTATATCAAGAAGTATTACGGCTATATCAGGATTATTGATTATTATCTCCCTAGCCTCACCTCCAGAATATGCGCTTAAAAACTCAATCCCCCTTCTTTTAAATTGAAAATCGTTTAGGGCTATCTCAGTGACGCGATGTATATCTTTTTCATCATCAACTATCAAGACCTTCCAATTATCAGAGGATTTTTGAATATCAGATACCTGCTCATTTGCAAATATAACTGAATCAGTATTAATCATTTGATTATCAGACATTTATAATTTTCTCCAAATTTATTTACATAAAATAAAAAGTATTCACCACAGAGGCGCAGGAGTAGGGGCGAACCTATGCGTTCGCCCTGAATAAAGCATACGCCCTTAATTCAAAAAAAGGGCAGACACATAGGTCTGCCCCTACGCTCTCTGCGGTGAATTCTTTAATCTTTTTATCTGTTTATATATACTATCATATCTTTACAGGGATACGCAAAATAAAGGTTGTCCCCTTTCCAACTGTGCTTTCACACGTTATGCTTCCTTTAAGGGTTTGGTTGACAACATTAAAGACAATATTTAATCCAAGTCCTGTGCCTCCGCTGCCTCTGCTTGTGGTAAAAAATGGATCAAATATCTTTTTTAGATTCTGGTGAGGGATTCCTCTTCCAAAGTCAATGAATTTAATAATTATTGTTGTATTTTGAAGGGTTATATTTATATTAATGCTGCCTTGCTGCCCTTTATCATAGGCATGATGCAGAGAATTCATTATCAGATTTGTAATAACCTGCGCAAATGCCCCTGGAAAACTATCAATTTCTATATTATCAGGACAATTTATCTCTATCTTGATTGGATAGTGTTTGAGCTTTGGTTTTAGGCTTAATATAATATCTTCCAAATATAATTTCATGTTAAAAACCCTTTGAACAAGACTTGTCTGATCTGAGGATACCATTTTAAAACTTATAATCAGATCGCCTGTGCGTCTTAGATTGCTTAATATCAGAGAACTGGATTCTTTAGCATCCTCAAAATACCTCTCAAGTTCAGATTTCTTCATTGTTTTATTTTCAAATAATGAAACTATATTTTCAGTAATCTCTTGAAAATGGGAAGCCGCTGTAACGCCAATACCTATAGGAGTATTTATCTCGTGCGCAACGCCTGCGACTAATTGACCAAGTGATGCCATCTTTTCTGATTGAACAAGTTGTTCTTGGCTTTTCTTTAATTCTTCATTTGTCTTTTTTAATTCATTTATCAATTGTTCCTTCAATTGTTCTGCCTGTTTACGCTCTGTTATATCACGAGAAACCTGCATAAATCCGCTTGTCTGCCCATTAGAATCCAGTAACACTGAGGCAGAAACTATAATTGGAAATATATTGCCATTCTTTCCCCTGCCTGTTATCTCGCCTGAAAACTGTCCTGTTTTATTTATATCATCCATAATCATTTTTGATTCATCGGGATTATCATAAAGCGTGGCAATATTAATTCCTATTACCTCTTCCATGCTATAGCCAAATGTCTTTTGAGCAGCCTTATTAAATTCAGTAATATGCCCGTCAATATTGACGGCAATGATCATGTCCATTGAGCTTTCTATCAACCCTTGGGCGTATCTCTGAGCTCGTTCAAGTTCATTTTCAACGCGTTTTCGTTCGCTCATATCCTGAGCCATACATATAATTCCTTCGACCCCTCCATCTATAGAGTGAATTATTGAACTTGAAAATAAGGAGGGGATCCTTGTGCCGTCTTTTGCAATATATGTGCGTTCTACATTTTTAATTTCACGTTTTTTTATCAAAAATTTTATCCACATATCCTCAAATATCAGGTCTTTAATATCAATAATAGAATTAATTGGTTTACCAATCAACTCCTGCTCTTCAAAGCCAAGCATCTTGCAGGTATAAGGATTTACTGAAAGTATAATTCCTTCTGGAGAAATGACTATCAGGGATGCGGTTATTGATTTAATTAGATTTTCCGCATAATTTTTAGAATCCGCTAGTATTTTTTGTTCATCCATTATTAACCCATAAACGAAAGTTTTTCTTCTATAAATTTTTGTTGAAATTCTTCAAGCATTGCGCCCATATCGGTTGGTTTGATATCTAACGTCTTCATCATCTCCTGTTTCTGAGTGCAAAGTTCAGGCAGCTGCGTTAAATAACCTACCCCCATGACCTGACAAATGCAATCAGCAAAGCTGACAATATAACATAGTCCCATGCTCTTGTCATTATTTTTGATTAAATTACAGCTATGATGATTGCTGACCATCTCTGTTAGCTCTGGAGAGAATTTCCATTCCCTAAATAATAATGCGCCTACTTCTTGATGTGTGAAACCAAATATTTCCTTTTCCACCTTCGAAAAGGAGACTCTATTCTTTGTTACAAAATTAACTACTTCTATATATTTATTTGGCTGATTTTGATTCATTACCGCCTTGCCAATATCATGAAGCAGGCCGCCAACTATACATTTTTCTGTGTTTATTTTAAATGCGCGTTGAGTCTTTCCTATTATCCCAGCAGCAATGGATACGCCTATTGCATGTTCCCAAAGTTTTTCTCCAATATTACCGCTTCCTTTATAAATATCTTTTGTGGCAATAGCAATAGCAATATTTTTTAGAGCCTCAAAACCAAGCACAACTACGGCGTCAGATATTGTCTCAACCTTCCTGCCGCCTGTATGAAATACTGAGCCTGAGACCTTTATTACTCTTGATGTAAGCGCTTGATCTGCGGATATAACTACTTGCACATCTTCAACCTTAGCCGCTGGATCATTTACAAGACTCATTATCTTTGCCGCAACATGCGGCATTGCCGGCAGGGTACATTCTTTTAATATTGATTCGGGATTCATCAAAAACCTCCAAGATATTACTTCTAATAATAATAATTTAATTATAGAATATTTTATAGAAAATGTAAATTAAAACATTAACTTACGCAAATTTGCTTGTAGTTTATATATTTTTTGTGGTATTTTTATCTGTATGGCCTATGAAATCAAATGAAGAAGATGAAAAATACTATTTGCTCCAGAAGGAAAACCTTCATTTAAAGGAGACAATTGCAGCTCTAAGGAATAGCCTTGAACTTAAAGACATTGAATCAGATCGCAAGGTACAAGGGGCAAAGGTATCTTTTACTAATGAGATTTCAGTATTAAAAGATACAGTCCAAGCGCTAAGAGATACTCTTGATCTCAAACAAATTCAGTGTCAAGAGCAGGTTCAGGCTGTTAAGGCGTCTTTGACTAACGAGATTTCAGTATTAAAAGATACTGCGCAGGCTCTTAGAGACGCCCTTGATCAAAAACAGATAATGTGTCAAGAGCAGGTTCAGGCAGTTAAGGCATCTTTGACTAACGAGATTTTAGTATTAAAAGATACTGCGCAGGCACTTAGAGACACCCTTGATCAAAAACAGATACTGTATCAAGAGAAGGTTCAGGCAGTTAAGGCATCTTTGACTAATGAGATTGCTCAACTTAAAAATACTGCCCAAGCCATTAGAGAAGAGATTGAACGACTGGAGGTTGATCACAAAAATGAAATGCAAAAGATTACAAGTGTAACCAATCGTGAAAAAGAATATTATAAGCAAATGGTACAACAAATGCGTGATAAATTAGACCAAAACATGAATTAAATGGAAGATACAATGGAAGATAATACATCTATCAAGCAGAAAAAGCAAAAAGGTCAGATATTTGGCAGCGCGCTAAAACTCCAAAAAATGGAGACGCTCCTAAATATCTCAAAAACCCTTGCTGTTTATGATACCCTTGATGAGATGCTCTCAAAACTCGTTGAAATAACTACCGCTGAAGTTGACGCTGAAAGGGGCACGATCTTTCTTAATGATAAGACTACTAATGAGCTATATTCAAGAGTTGCGCAAGGGAATTTTCAGCGTGAGATAAGAATATTAAATACCACAGGCGTAGCTGGTCATGTATTTACTATCGGTATCCCTGAAATCATTGATGACGCCTACAGCAGCGAGCATTTTAATCCATCTATAGACAAAGAAACTGGCTTTATAACTAATTCTATTTTATGCGTGCCAATTAAAACTGTTAAAGGTGAAATAATTGGCGTAGCGCAGGCGCTTAATAAAAAACATGGTAAATTTAGTAAGAGCGACCAAGATATACTTATAGATATGACTTCACAGGCAGTAACCGTCCTTCAAAGCGCTCAGTTCATTGAAAAAATGCGCAAGGATAGGATTCAGGAGATGGAGTTTATTGATATTGTATCTGAGATTACATCTGAGATTGATCTTGGAACACTGTTACAAAAGGTCATGCTTGAGGCTACAAAGATGCTTAATGCTGAACGGTCAACATTATTTCTCAATGATGAAAAGACCAATGAACTCTTTTCATATGTTGGCGAAGGGCTTGGGGCTATACATATTCGTATGCCGAATCATCTTGGCATTGCTGGGGCAGTCTTCACATCTGGACATACCGTAAATATTCCATATGCCTATGCTGATCTTAGGTTTAATCCATCGTTTGATAAAAAAACTGGATTTTTCACACGCTCTATTCTCTGCACCCCAATCATCAATAAAAGCGGAGTAACCATTGGCGTTACGCAGGTTTTAAATAAGATAGGAGGTGTTTTTAACTCTGAAGACGAGTCGCGGTTAAAGGCATTTACTGCCCAAATCTCAATAGCCCTTGAAAATGCTAAACTCTTTGACGATATTCAAAATATAAAAAATTATAATGAAAGTATCCTTGAGTCTATGTCTAATGTGGTTTTAACCATTGATGAAAAGGGAAAGATTAATACCTGTAACATTGCTGGTTACAAGATTATGAAGATTTCAAAGGATGATATCTTCAGGAAACCATATGAAGAATTTTTTAAAGGAGATAACTCATGGATTATTGAAAGGATCAAAGGTGTTGATGAGACCCAAAAACCTGATATATCTGTTGATGTTGATCTAAAGTTTCCTGATAATAATCTTACTGTTAATCTCACAATCCTTCCACTTCTTAGCGGAAAGAAGGAAAAACTTGGTTCTATGATTATCATTGAAGACATTAGTCATGAAAAACGCATGAAGTCTACTATGTCTAAATACATGGATCCAAGACTTGCGGATCAACTAATGGGTCAAGGGGATGAGATACTAGGCGGAAAGAGTGTTGAGGCAACTGTGCTGTTTTCAGATATTCGCGGGTTTACCACCATAACAGAAGAACTGGGAGCGCATGATACGGTTGCCCTTTTAAATGAATATTTTACCATAATGGTAGATTGTATCATGAAAGAAGGCGGTATGCTTGACAAATTTATTGGCGATGCAATTATGGCTGTCTTTGGACTTCCTATTGGCAAAGAAGATGATGCTGACAGGGCAGTTAAGACCGCCATTTCTATGATTGTTAGACTTAGAGAATGGAATAAAATACTTTTTACAAAAGGCAGAAAGACCGTTGATATGGGCATAGGGCTTAATACGGATATTATTGTCTCAGGTAACATCGGCTCGCCTAAACGTATGGATTATACTATAATAGGCGATGGAGTAAACCTTGCCTCTCGCCTTGAAAGCGCTTGCAAGCAATATTTTGCCCGTATACTTATCAGCGAAAATACCATGCAGAAACTTCATGGAACCTATCGTATCAGAGAGGTTGATAAGGTCATTGTCAAAGGAAAGACTGAACCTGTAAGCGTATTTGAGGTCTTAGATTATCATAATGACACCTCTTTTCCTAATCTTATGAGCGTTGTAAATTATTTCTCAGAAGGGCTGACCCTATATAGAAAGGGGAAATGGAATGAATCTGTTGATAGTTTTAATAAGGCGCTTGAGCTAAATCCATATGATAAACTTTCTAAGATGTATGTCGATAGATGTCTTCATTTAAAGGAGAATAATCCTCAAGGAGAGTGGGATGGCGTTTGGAAGATGACCTCTAAGTAACTATAAGACAAGGTCTTCAGCAATGTTTTATGGCGGAATAATCCCGCTCAAGGATTTTTTAGTAAAAAAGGTATTAGCTGGTAACCAAAGAAAGCGCCAATAAACCTATTGAAATAATATAATATAATTTACTAATTTATATGGTAATTTTCTAAACGATATATTGAAGATATATCTTGACAATATCTAAGATTGCGTGTAATATTGATAGATTGATGAGCCGCTAGCTCAGTTGGTAGAGCATCGCCCTTTTAAGGCGGGTGTCTTGGGTTCGAGTCCCAAGCGGCTCATATTATTTATGTACGTCCCCATCGTCTAGCTCGGCCTAGGACATCGGCCTTTCACGTCGGTAACACGGGTTCAAATCCCGTTGGGGACGCCAATAAATATTAAAATATTTTAACGAATACATCACCTATTTGAGCAGAAAAAAGAATTCACTTAATAATATAATATACAGATACCCATTGCAATATTTTTTTCTATATTAGGATTTGAGAAATTAAATAAAATATTATTTGACAAAGCTTATAACAATGATTTATTTTATAACTATGCAGATTGATAAACAGACAAACAATAAATTATTTGCCCGACTTCTAAAAGGCAGCAAATTCTATATTATATGTATTTTTTTGCTTGTTTTGGCCGTTCCATCTTACGGAGCGGATACAGATAACATAACAGACACCAAAACAACTAAAAAAAGCGTTATAATTATTCCAATTCAAACCACTGATATAAATAGTGTTACAGTAGACATCTTGCAAAATAATTTTTTGGACGAACTTAATAAATATCCGATATATGATTTCCTGAGAGGCAATATTTACAAAGACGCCTTTGAAGCTGTAATGAAGGAACAAAAACAAGAGTGCGTCATAATGCCTATAGGGGACATTAAGCCCTCTATTGCTGCAACAAAGCAGGAGTTTGATGTAGTTAAATGTGTCAGGAGGGTAGCAGATCAATTTGGAATAAACCTTGTCATTGCAACTAATATAATCAAAGATGGAAACACATATATAATTGATGCCGCAATAAACGATATATTAACAGGAAGTCAGAGAGCCCATGATACTGAAAGTTGTTCTCATTGCTCAAAATTAGACTTAATAAACAAAATGAAGACGCTTGCTGAAAAATTAGCCTCTCAAATTGGAGGTATTGGTTTTTTGACAGTAACTGGGACACCAGAAGGCGCTGAAGTTTATGTTTCTGATAAAAAAATAGGCGTTTTACCTATGATTTATCATCATATACATACAGGGAAAAGCATTATGAAGATAGTGTCTCCATCATATAACGCATCTAATCAGGAGATAATAATCAAGGATAATGAAGAAACTAAAATTAAAGTTAATTTAATCAAAAAGAAATTTAAAGTCAAACTCACAGTTAAGAACCCAGAGGGCAATAATCAATATGACATATATTTAGATAATAAGAAAAAACCCGTAACGCTTTCGTCTTTAGAGGAATTAATTGAAGGGACGCATACAATAGAGATAAGGGCAGGGAAAATGGCTGGCATTACTGAAATAACTGGCCATGATGGAGAAGTAAAAGATGTTATAATAGATTTAAAGGAAAGGGATTATATAAATCGGGCAATAGATCTCAACTATCTAAACCTAAGTCTTGGCATTTATTCTGATTTATTCCTGAAAGAAACTTATGCGTCGGCAGAATATTCTTTAGCGTTGGATACCTATGCAAGAAATGCATTAGCTTTCAGTGTTTTCTCAAATAAAATAGACACTGGCATTGGTTTAACTTACAAGATTGCCCTTGGCCGTCTTTCTTGTGTAGACAAAGGTTTATGGTTGGGATTAGGCGTTGATGCTCAACTCAGACCCAAAGATTCTTTCATAATGCCTAAGGTAGAGCTTGGTTATTCCTATTTTATCATAAGCGGATTTGCTATTGGTATTTATGGATATGCCGGTGTTCCATATGGGGATCAACCTGATATTCACTACGGCGGAGAGTTAAGGATTAGTTATAGTAATTGCAACAATTGTTTTTTAAAATAATCATGCAGGGGTATATTGCCCTTTTAGGAAACCAATCTATCGTCAGTTTACTAGATAATTAATGCCCCAATAAGGATATTTTTCATTTATGTAGCGGGAATATCTTTTTGTAAAGGACAATATGAAAACAAATCATCATTTATCTATTATATTTTTAATAAGGGGTATTATTCTTTCTGTAATCATTCTGCTAATTTCAACCGCAGCCCATGCTGAGTTTAAAACATTTGAAAAGGAATATACATATCAAGCAAGCGATTTTGATAGTAAGGCTTCAAGCAGAACCATAGCCTTTGAAACTATAAAAAGATTATTATTTGAGGAACTAGGGACATATCTTATAAGCGAAAAAGAAATAAAGAATCTGAATCTTTCAAAAGACCAGTTAATTGCTTATTGCGCAGGTATTGTTACTGCAATAGTTTCTGATGAAAAATGGAATAATAAATCTTATTGGCTAAAGGCAAAGGTATCTGTTGACCCTCAAGAAGCAGAAAAGTCATTGAAAAAACTTGGCTTTGACAAGTACAAATTAACAGAACTTGAAGATATCAAAAATAGAGTCGAGAAATTAATCAAAGAGAATAGTAGATTAAGAAACGAACTTGAGGATATAGCAAATACCCAAAATTTAGAACAAAAAAAAAAGAATATAGAGGCATACAATAAGACAATAACGGGATTAAACGTTGTTGATTGGTTTGAAAAGGGTTATTATGCTAATTTAGTTGAACAATATAAAGCTGCATTAGATGCATTTACTAAGGCGATTGAATTAGATCCTGAATTTGCGCAGGCTTATATTAATCGAGGGAATTCTTATAGCAGCTTAGATAATGAAGATCAGGCTATTGAAGATTATAACAAGGCAATTGAATTAAATCCTAACATTATAATGGCTTATGTCAATCGTGGGGTTTCTTATAGCAATTTAGGCGACTATCAACATGCTATTGAAGATTTCAATAAGACAATTAAATTAAATCCAGAATTTGCGCAGGCTTATTATAATCGAGGGGTTTGTTTTAGCAGCGTAGACTATTTTCAGGCTGCTATTAAAGATTACAACAAGGTAATTGAATTAGAACCAGAATTTGCGCAGGCTTATTATAATCGAGGTTTTTATTATAACAGCATAGGCAATTATCAGCAAGCTATCAAAGATTACGACAAGGCAATTAGTCTTAATCCTCAAGATGCATCTGCTTATTATATACGAGGGAATATTTATAACAGCATAGGCAATTATAAGCAGGCTATCAAAGATTATGGCAATGTAATTAAATTAAACCCTCAAATTGCAAATGTTTATTATAACCAAATAAATACAGATCACGGCAAAGGCTTCATAGATAATTTTAAACAGATAATTGAAGATTACAATAAGACGGCTAATCTAAAATATAAACATGTAAAGAAAAAAACTGATTATAAATTTAAACTTGAATATACAATGTCTCTATCTAAGCGCGGGAATACATTAATCAACCTAGCCAGTGAACAGCAGGCTATTAAAGATTTTACCAAGGCAATTGAATTAAATCCTAATTTTGCTCAGGCTTATATTAAGCGAGGGAATTCTTATGGCAACGTAGGCAATGAACAGCAGGCTATTAAAGATTACAATAAGGCTATTGAACTTGATCCGAAGTTTGTGCAGGCTTATATTAAGCGAGCAAATTCATATAGCAAATTAGGCAATGAGCAGCAGGCTATTAAAGATTTTAACAAGGCAATTGAGATAAATCCAAAATTTGTTATGGCTTATGTCAATAGAGCGAGTTCGTATAGCAGCTTAGGCAATGAACAGCAGGCTATTAAAGATTACAATGTGGCAATTGAATTAGACCCTCAGGCTGCAGATACCTATGTTAATCGCGGGAATTCATATGTCAAATTAGGTAATTATCAGAAGGCAGTGGAAGATTATAGCAAGGCAATTGAACTCAATCCTAAAGATATAGTTAATTATGTTAATCGCGGGGTTGCCTCTAGCAGATCTGGTAATTACAAGCAGGCAATTGAGGATTACGCTAAGGCAATTGAATTAAATCCTCGGGTTGCAGCTACTTATCATAATCAAGGGGTTGCTTATATCAAACTAGGCGATTATAAGCAGGCTATTGAGGTTTATAATAAGGCTATTGAATTAAATCCTCAATATTCGCAGTCTTATGCTAATCAAGGCGTTTCATATAGCAAGTTAGGCAATGATCAGAAGGCAATTGAAGTTTATAATAAGGCAATTGGAATCAATCCTAAATATGCTGAGGCTTATGTTAATCGAGCGAATTCTTATAGCAACTTAAAAAATGAGCAGCAAGCAATTCAAGATTTCAAGTCTGCTGCTAGTCTTGGACATCAAGGGTCCATAGATTATTTAAAAGGACAGGGGATTAGCTGGTGACATTATTAGAAGATTATATTGAAATATTTTTTTTATAAAATTTTTTTATTTTAAAATATTTTTATAAAATGTTAATATATTGATAATTAATTTTCTAAGAGGAGATAATATGAAAAAAAATCAAGACATATCTATTATATCTTTGATAAGATGTATTTTATTTACTATGATTTTTCTACTTAATTCATCTAATTGTGTCTTTGCTGAGATTAAGACATTTGTAACAGAATATACCTATCAAGCAAGTGATTTTGATAGTAAGGCTTCAAGCAGAACCGTTGCCCTTGAAACTATAAAGAGATTATTGCTTGAGAAATTAGGAACATATCTTATAAGTGAAACAGAGGTAAAGAATTTTCAGTTTTCTAAAGACCAAATAACCTCATATTCTGCTGGTATCGTTTCTGCAGATATACTTGAAGAAAAGTGGGATGGCAAGTCTTATTGGCTTAAGGCAAAGGTAGCTGCTGACCCCAAAGAAGTGGAAGAGGCATTGAAAAAACTTGCTGAAGATAAATCTAAATTAAAAGAACTTGAAGAAATGAAAGATAAAGCCGATGAATTAACCAAAGAGAATAATAGGTTAAGGAAAATGCTTGAAGAAGCAGCAAAGGGCAAGACTCAAACTGTACAAGAGAAAGCAAAGATTGTAAAGGCATATAATGAAACAATTACAGGCTTAAGCGCTGCTAACTGGTTTGAAAATGGCTATAAGGCTTATATATCTGGACAATACGATGAGGCATTAAACGCATTTACCAAGGCGATTGAAATCAACCCTAAAGAGGCAAGGGTTTATTCTAACCGCGGGCTTTCTAATAGCAAATTGGGACAGGAACAACCTGCTATTAATGATTATACTAAGGCAATTGAACTTGATCCTAAGATATCAGTCGTTTATTCTAATAGAGGGGTTTCTTATAACAACTTAGGCAATTTTCAGAAGGCAATTGATGATTATAACAAGGCAATTGAACTCAATCCTAAATATGCAGAGGCATTTGTTAATCGAGGGAATTCTTATAGCAACTTAAATAAGGAACAACAGGCAATCAAAGATTATAGCAAGGCGATTGAATTAAATCCTCAATATTCAAAGGCTTACTATAATAAAGGGGTTTCTTATGGTAAACTAGGCGATTTTAAGCAGGCAGTTGAAGAGTACAACAAAGCAATTGAACTCAATCCTAAATATATTGAGGCGTATGTTAATCGCGGGAATTCTTATAGTAAATTAAATGATGAAAAGATGGCTATCGTTGACTTGAATAAGGCTATTGAATTAAATCCGCAATTAGCAAGCGCATATTATAATCGGGGAAATTCTTACGACACGTTAGGCAATTTTCAGCAGGCAATTGACGATTATAAGAAATCTATTGAATTAAATCCGCAAAATATAGATGCCTATTATAATCGAGGGAATGCTTTCAGCAAATCAAGCAAATATCAAGAGGCTATTGAAGATTACAACAAGGTAATTGAAGCCTATCCTCAAGATGCAAATGCCTATGTTAATCGAGGCTTTTCTTATCATCAATTACACAATGAACCAAAGGCAATTGAAGATATGAAGACTGCTGCCAAATTGGGAAATAAGGTATCACAAGAAATGTTAACCAGTAACGGTATTAGCTGGCAGGAGTAATCAATAATCATAATAGTCAAGGCAAGGGCATGTTAGTAAATGAGGCCGTGATTAAACTCTTTTCTTTTTATAGGAAAGGTGTTTAATATTATTACGTTACGTTAATTTTTTCTTAAATGCGGTTAAGGTTGCGGTTAAGGTTGTGGAATTATAAATGTTGTTAATTGGTTATCTATATAATTTCACTCATTCAGATGGTCTTAAGTTTATTCCCTGCTTTGTTGGCATAATTTTTTAATCTCACCCAGCTAATAAATCTAATTGTATATTTATCTTTTATTTTTTCTCTGCGTCTCTGCGGTGAAATCTTTACTTATTTGAAGGCGACTTGGTATTATAATTTAATAATAATATCAAGGAGGGATTTCTGTGAAATATATATGTTTAATAATATTGATGCTGTCAATGTCAACCATAGCAATGGCGCATCAGATACCTAAGGATGCAGATGAATTTATTCAATCTGAGCAATGTTCAGTTTGTCATGAAGAGATATATAATGAATGGAAGAAATCCTATCATTCTAAGGCATCAGCCCTTGTAGATAAGGCGCATGCCTCTGTATCTCAGGCATTCTCAAAGTCAATGGAAGAGTCTGGAAAAGATGGGAATTATCATTGTGGAAGCTGTCATGCCCCAATGTCTACAAATCTAAAGGAATTAATGAGCGGCGAGGCAAAACTTGACGGCAAAGATTGGACACAGTCAGAAGGCGTTGGATGCGCATTTTGCCATCGCATTGATGCTGTAGTTCAAATGCCAAAGTTTAACCAATATCGAATAACCAAATACAATGCCTTTGGCGTCAGTTATAGCCCAATTGATAAGCTTCCACATCAAGTTGTAACATCGCCAATCTTTGCCTCTGGCGAACAATGTATGGGTTGTCATAGTCATAATATTAATTCAAACGGAGTATCAATCTGCATTATGAAGGAAGAGGGTACGGATAATTGTATAAGCTGCCATATGCAAAGGGTTGAAGGCCCAAGGGCAACGGGTTCAAAAACCAAGACACATCTTTCACATATGATATCAGGGGCTCATGATATTGATATGCTTAGAGAGGCAGTGACTATGGACTCTTCACTCAATACAAAAGATGGAAAGAATATTTTAGAGATAACTTTAACCAATAATATTAAACATAGCTTTCCTTCAACAAACCCTATGCGAATTTCGTATCTTAAGATTAAGGTTTTAGATAAAAACGGTCATATTACATGGTCAAACTTTACAAAGAGTCCTATGGAAGATAAACATGCTGTATTTTTTAAGGCATTTAAAAATCAAGAAAAAATTGGCGTCCCTTCATGGGATGCTACAGATGTTGCCTTTGATACAAGACTGAAGGCAAAAGAGATACGTACCATAAATTATCCAATTATCTCAGAAACTAAAGGCAAGATTACAATAGAATTGGTTTATAGGCTTTTCCCGCAAGATGCCTTAGATTCAATGGGTATACCTCGTAATGGTATAAATGATATAGAATATATCGTTCAAATAGAGGAGATTGGTTTATGAAAAACGAGTGAAAAACTAAAAGTGAAAAGTTGAAAACAGTTAAGAAAATTTATTTAAATGCTTTTCATTTTTAGTTTTACACTTTTCACTAAATTAATATAATAATAGGAGGTGCAAGTATGACTATAGGTCTTCTTGTAACAAGAGACACATTTAAGGATGCGTTAATAGGTATGACAAAGGCAGCATCAGCAAAAGGTCACAATGTAATATTTTTTATGATGGATGACGGCATACGCCATAGTCAAGACCCTGAGATTGTAGCTTTAAAGGATCTAAAAGGCGTAATCATGAGCCTTTGCGATCACAGCGCAAAACTAAGAGGCGTTACAGAACATATGATCCCAAAGGGTATAGCAGCAGGCAGCCAGTATCAGAATGCTGTATTAAATCAGGATTCTGACAGGGTAATTTTTATTTAACCCCTTATACAAATTTATATAATAAACTGAATTCACCACAGAGGCACTGAGAGCGCAGAGGAAGACGAAAAATAATCACAACAGAAAAATTTGATTAAAGGAATAATAACTAAATCTTTTCTCTGTGCCTCTGTGGTGAATTCTTTTTTTAGAAACGATATTTAATGGAGAAAGAGAAATGGCAAAAAAAATAGCTGTCGTTGTAAGAGACCGACAAGGCGAGGCTCTTAGAATGAGCGTAGGAATTACGGTTATGGACGATGAGGTAAATGTCTTTGTCCTTGACAGGGCAATTGCATCAAGCGAGGAAAATGATATGAATGTTGAGATGATAAAGGAAATGGATATTCCAATGTTTTCAAATTTTAAGCCCAATGAAGGAATGGAATATATATCAACTGAGGACCTTGCTAAAAAGCTGTTGAATTATGATAATATTCTCTGCTACTAATTCTGCAAGGCTTATTTACAACAGAGGGCTTATGCCCCCTGTTGAAAATGAAAAATATTGGAGGTATAATGAATAAGGTTTTATACATATTAAAACAAGACCCAGATGCAACTGCTCAAAAGCTGATAAACGAGCATAAAAAGACAGAGAATGTTACGGTGATAGACCTAAGAAATGATAAAGACTATGACAGGATAATTGACTTGGTTGCAGGAAGCGACAAGATTATTACTTGGTAGATTGGAATAACCAATTATCAAGATCAATAGGAGTGATGATATGAATAGATATGCCATAGTAATGATAATCTGTTTGGGATTAGTAGTTGGAGGCTGTTCATCAGGTCCTAGTGTAAAAAGGGTATCAAGTGATGAGGTAATTGATCTAAGCGGTAAGTGGAATGATACGGACTCCCGTTTTGTCTCAGAGGCAATGATACATGATGCCCTAAGCCGTCCATGGCTTGAAGGTTTTAAGGCAGCACACAAATCCAAACATCCTGTTGTAATAGTTGGACATGTCAGAAATATGAGCCATGAGCATATTAATGTGGAGACATTTACAAAAGACCTTGAACGCTCATTGATAAATTCAGGAGATGTTGATTTTGTCGCAAGCAGGACAGAAGATACCGCTCTAAGAGAGGAGCGTAAAGCGCAGGCGCAATATTCCTCAGAAGAGACTGCAAAACATGAGGGCGAAGAGATTGGCGCAGATTTTATGCTTCAGGGCGGCATAAATACGATACTTGATAAGATAGAGGGTAGAGAGGTCATGTTTTATCAGGTTAATCTGGAATTGATAGACATATCAACCCACAGAAAGGTATGGATCGGCGAGAAGAAGATCAAGAAAGATATATCTCGTTCAGGTTCTAAATTATAGAAGGCAAATCATAAATAAGGGCAGACCTATGTGTCTGCCCTTATTTATGATTTATGATTTATGATTTATGATTTAAAAGCATTCAAAGAAATTTTTTTTAAATCTTTTTTTAAATCTTAAATCTTAAATCTTAAATCTTAAATTTCTTCAGTTAAATTTCTTTAACTACTATGCGCTACTTTAACTATAAAGACGATAAATTATATGCGGAAGAGGTTTCAATAGAGGAGTTGGCCAATATCTATGGCACTCCTCTATATGTTTATAGCCATAAAACGCTTGTCAGGCATTTTAACGCTTATAAAGACGCTTTTGCTGAGTTTCCGCATATAATCTGTTATGCCCTAAAGGCAAATTCAAACTTATCAATATTAAATATATTCGGACAGCTTGGAGGAGGCGCGGATATTGTGTCGGGGGGAGAGCTTTATAGGGCAGATAAGGCTGGTATCCCGCCTGAAAAAATTGTTTATGCAGGCGTTGGTAAAACTCCTAAAGAAATAGAATTTGCATTAAAAAAAGACATCCTCATGTTCAATGTTGAATCAGATCAAGAACTTGAGGAGATAAATAAGATTGCAAAAAACCTCAATGTAAAGGCAAGGATAGCGTTAAGGGTAAATCCTGATGTAGACCCTATGACACATCCGTATATCTCAACGGGTTTAAAGGAAAATAAATTCGGCATACCAATAGAGACAGCCCTTGAGCATTATCAATTTGCAGCCACGTTGGAAAATATAGAGATAATAGGGATACACAAGCACATAGGCTCTCAGATTACAGACTTAGCTCCATATGTTAATGCTATAGAGAGACTGCTAATGTTGATTACAAGGTTAAAGGAAAATGGCATATCCCTAAAATATCTTGATATTGGAGGCGGGTTAGGCATACAGTATAATCAAGAAACCCCTCCGACTCCAGCAGAGCTTATTAATACGATAATGCCGATGTGTAAGGACCTTGGTGTTACATTAATTGTAGAGCCGGGCAGATCATTAGTTGGAAATGCGGGGATTTTGGTATCAAAGGTTTTATATACAAAAAAGGGAACATCTATCAAAGGCGCTCAAGAGTTTTTTATCGTAGATGCAGGGATGAATGATTTAATGCGTCCCTCTTTGTATAATGCCTATCATAGTATTCTGCCTGTTAAAATAGAAAAAAGGCCCTTAGTAATAGCTGATATAGTTGGTCCAATCTGTGAATCAGGGGATTTTCTATGCAAAAAAAGGAAGATGCCCGCCCTTTTTCAAGGAGAGTTAATAGCAGTTATGAGCGCAGGGGCGTATGGCTCATCAATGAGTTCTAATTACAACAGCAGACCAATGGCAGCAGAGGTAATGGTTAAGGGTGATAAACATTATTTAGTAAAAGAGCGTCAGAGTTGGGAAGCGTTAATAATAGGCGAAACATGTGGGTTTTCCGCAATAGATTAGGATAACCATAGACAAAAAAAGATTTCACAACAGAGGCACAGAGGAAAGATTAAATTTATTTTTTTATCTTTACCAAGAATTGCTGATTAAAACATATATTTCATTGACATTTTAAGATAAATATGTGTATCTTAAATAAGAGAAAAAATATATTGATTGAAGATTATTTATAAAAATATTAATAGTTAAGGCTTTTAAGAGAATATCCTATAATAGTTAATATGAGATGGTTTAAATATATCGTTATTAAAAAGAAAGAGCATTGATTGTTGCTTATGGCGTAAACAATATAAAGAGAGGAGAATTATAGAGAAATGAAAAGCTAAATATATTTATTTGGTAGTAAATGAATTTGATCAATTATATCATAATGTTTTACTTTAATATGAAAGGGAGTTGTTGTTTCCTCATTTTATGCCTTTTTGTGAAACATATTAATTGGCATTAAATTAGATAATTTTTATAACTACCTATTTTATTTGTTACTTAGCGAGGCGGATTATTTATGAAGGTATTTTTTATAAAGTGGTATGAAAAGTTTATAAAAAAGAAAGAACCGATAAATTGTAACAGCCCAAAAGTCATCTCTGAAATAAAATCACATAATTTCTTAGAAAAGTATATTGGATGGAAGGGATTATGTATTTCTACAATTATTTTGTTAATTGGGTGTGGAATAAAGATTGGTTACAATCCATTTGACTTTCAAATATTCAAAAAAGATAACATTACTCCGATTTTTATAGAATTCTTTGGGTCATTTTTTATAGAATTGGCGATAGCTGGATATTTATTTGTTTTGCTTGGATTGACCTTTGATAGGTTCCAAAGAAATAAGCAAAATGAAATACTTGAGTTATTCAAAAAAAATTCATTTTTAGCATTATATAATTGGATAATACCAAATAATAATATTTTACATACTGTTGAAAAACAGATTTTTCAAAGTAATTTTATTCGGACAAATCTTTCAGTAATTTATACCTTTAAAAAAATAGGAATAGATATTCCTTCAATAATTCTTGATCCAAAACGAAATAATTTAATAATTGACGTTGAGATTTCATACAATATTATGAATATTAAATCCGAAGCAAAAGAATATAATATTAAACAATTAATCAATAAAGCCAGTGAACCAGAATTTAATAGAATGGTTAATTGTTATTATAAAAAAGATGGAGAGCTAAAAACTTTTACAGAAGAGCAATTAAATAATGAGGACTTAAAGAGTGAAGCAGATGTTTATGCTATGTACACAGAATATAATATATGTCAAATTATGATTCCGTCTGAGCATTCTGCATTCATTAAGACACAATCCCAAGTTGCAAAGTCTACAGATGAAACAGATTTTTATTGTACAAAATATCCCACAGAGGGTATTACCGTAATAGTAAAAGACCTAACCGATTATATACTTGAATTTGAATGTGTATCTTTTACTTTTGATGAATTTACAGTAGACAATAAATCATCGTCAACCAATGAGACTACATGGTCCATTATGACTCCGTTACTTCCAAATCAAGGATACTTCATAAGATGGCATAGACCAAGATATCAATCTGCTCAACCATAACAATCTAAGGAAGCAGCTTCTGATATAACATCCCCATTTCATACTGCGTTTAAATTGCTTAGAGACAAATGATTAAAAGAAGAGGTTTTACTATGTATCATACCGCAAATACAATTAGAATTTTTTACTGTAGTTACTAGTCAAAAAAGGACTATTAATCCAATAGCATCACAAAAAGCAATTGAGGAAATCGAAAATATTTCAAAGCGCCAAAGATTAATAAAATTTATCCTAATGAAAATACTTTTTAAAATATAACTTGAGGCAGCCTGTATATAAAAAGGACAAAATCCGCATAAGATTAAATGCAAACCTATATAAAAATAAAAGGGGCAAGGAACAATAACCTTAAAAACATTGATATAGACATACCAAGGGGCAAATTAATTGTGATAACAGGTCCCTCTGGTTCAGGCAAGACAACCCTTGCGATAGATACAATATTTGCTGAGGGTCAGAGAAGGTATGTAGAATCCCTGTCTGCATACGCAAGGCAATTTTTTACAGATATTGAGAAACCAGACGTAGACTATATAGAAGGGCTTTCCCCTTCCATTGCAATAGAGCAAAAGACAATATATAAAGGTCCCCGCTCAACGCTTGGCACGCTTACAGAGGTTTACGACTACCTAAGGGTGCTTTATACAAGAATTGGAACCATCAACTGCCCAGACTGTAAAGTACCCGCTGTTTCTACTGATCTGTTAGATATAATAGAGATATTAAAACAACTCCCGCAAGGCACACGCCTTCAGGTACTCTCACCAATTATAAAAGAAAGAAAAGGCGACCATAAAAAAGAACTGCTTACAATGCGCAGAGAGGGTTTTGTGCGAGCAAGAATAAATGGAGAGATGGTTGATATTACAGAAGGCATTGATCTAAATAAAAATAAACGCCATACAATAGATATAGTAATAGACCGCCTGATAATAAATACTGCCATACTACGCAAACTGCAGACAGCTATAGACTCCGCCCTGAGATTTTCAAACGTTGTGCTGATAAATCTTATAGATCAACAAAGAGACATCATTTTAAGCAAGACCCTTGCATGTCCAAGCTGCGGCAGGGGATTTATGGACCTTACGCCAATGATGTTTTCATTTAATAGCGTTTCTGGACAATGCCCTAGATGCAAAGGCTTAGGTTATGAAGACCCAGTCATTTCCTGCAAAGAGTGTAATGGTTACAGGCTTAAAAAAGATTCACTAAGCGTCTTAATAAACGGCATTAATATAGGCGATATATCAAAGATGTCAGTTGGTGAGGCAACCCTATACTTTAATAATATTGAGATTGATAAAAGACATTCTTTAGCGGCTAAGAGAATCTGCAAGGAAATCACAGACAGGCTGCGATTCCTTCAGCAGGTAGGCTTAGATTATCTCACCCTTGACCGTCCAGTATCAACGCTTTCAGGGGGCGAGGCGCAAAGGATGAGGCTTGCCACGCATATCGGGTCATCTCTTTCAGGCGTTTTATATGTATTAGATGAGCCCAGCATTGGGCTGCATCCAGTTGACTGTCAGAGATTAATAAAAAGCCTTCAATCTATTAGGGACGCTGGCAATACCGTGATAGTTGTTGAGCATGACGAAGATACTATCTTAGAGTCTGATTATATTATAGATATGGGCCCAGGCGCAGGCATGCTTGGAGGACATATTGTTTCAAAAGGCGCTCCTACTGAGATATCAAACGACATTAATTCGCCAACTGGAAGATTTCTAAGTGGTATAGATAAAATTGTCTGTCCCACGAAAAAAAGAATTTCTAATGGAGAGATAATAATAAATAATGCCTCGCAGCATAATCTTAAAAATATCACGGTTAAAATCCCTTTAGGAGTCTTTAATACAGTGACAGGCGTCTCTGGTTCAGGCAAGTCAACCCTGATTCTTGATATTTTATACGCAGCTATACATAACTCTATCTCAGGCGCAAATACCCTAACGCCTGGAAGACATGACTCAATCTCTGGAATCGAGTATATTGATAGAATAGTATGCGTAGACCAATCGCCAATAGGCAGGACGCCCCGCTCTAATCCAGCAACCTTTACAGGGATGTACTCAAATATTAGAGAGTTATTTGCAACCCATCTAGATTCAAAGGCAAGGGGATTTACATTATCAAGATTTAGTTTCAATGTCAAAGGAGGCAGGTGCGAGACCTGCATGGGCGCAGGGTATAGGAAATATGAGATGCACTTTCTGCCTGATACAAAGGTATCCTGCGATGTATGTAATGGACGCAGGTTTAATCCAGAAACCTTGAATATCAAATATAAAGGCAAATCTATTTATGATGTGCTTTCAATGACTATCTTAGAGGCTAGAGATTTTTTCTCAGCCATTCCTAAAATAAATATGAAGATTAGCGTTTTGATAGACGTTGGGCTTGGTTATATAAAACTTGGACAAAATGCAGATACCCTCTCTGGAGGAGAGGCGCAAAGGATGCGTCTTGCAAAAGAGTTGTCGAGAAGGCAGGAATCCCAAAAAACGCTATATATCCTTGATGAGCCAACCACAGGGCTGCATTTTGTAGACGTTGATAGATTGCTGCATATTATCCATAGATTGGTTGATATGGGGAATACTGTAATTGTTATTGAGCATAATCTTGAGGTGATTAAGTCATCAGATTATATCACAGACCTAGGCCCTCAAGGAGGAGATAAAGGCGGATTCCTGATAGCTCAAGGAAGCCCTCAAGAGATTATAGAAATCAAGGACTCTATTACAGGCAGATTCCTAAAGAAAAAAATCAGCCCGTAACATTTTTTGTTACTAACAAATATTGTCAGTTATGACAAAAAATGTCATAACCAAGGGGGATGAGGCAGTAAAATATTAATCCCTTGCGGGATTTGCTTTTTTTCTATGGGGATAAATGGCGGATTATAAATATTTAATACTGGCACGTATCTTGCTTATGTAATATGGAGTAGGGACTATTCATGAATTGCCCTTACGGGAGTAAAGATAGTTTGGTGAAGCGGTTGTAGACCGTTGATTAATAATTTTATAAAATCCTTAGGGAATTATAAGAACGTCCCTACAGGAAAGATTTAGGAGGGTAAGATGTTAAAGGCTATATTTGAAGCTCTCTCGACCAAGAAAAGGAATGAGAGAGGTTTTACACTGGTTGAATTGCTAGTCGTTGTAGCAATTATTGGAATTTTGGCAGCAATAGCAATACCACAGTTTTCGTCATACAGGCAGAGGGCATACGATTCAGCGGCGCTGAGCGATCTTAAGAATTTCAAGACTGCTATGGAAGCATTCTATGCTGACAAGCAAAGCTATCCGTACTAAGCCAGACTAAGAATAAAGGAGACTAAACACTATGAAAAAATTGACAATTATATTAGTTGTTATGTTATCAATGGTACTATTGTTATCAGGGGCTGCCTTTGCTCTGCAAAGCATCACAACAACAGCTAAAACTGTTGGCTCAGCTGTCAGCACCACATTTACTCCATCTACAAACGTTACAATATACTTTGACTCCCCAGCAGCTCAGAAAGGGATAACTTATGCTTCTGGAGCAAATCATAATAAGGGTTCAAAGACCTATGCCTCAACTTCTACTAACTCCTCAATATATTGGCTGGGGAATACTGCCGCCCCTTCAACACTTGCGGCTCCATCAACTGTTGGTAATGGATCTGCTCCGACAGGATTTACAACCGCACTATAATTACAACTTTATAGACAGGCTTGCAATTGAGGCCATTTAGGCCATTAAAATAAGGAGCGGTAAAAAGCCGCTCCTTTTTTTATATCTTATGGAGGACTAATAATGTGAAGAACATTATATCAATAGCCAAGATAACCTTTCTTGGCGGCAGAAGAGACAAGGTTTTCCTAACCTTAATAATTATCTCTATCCTAATCTTCCCATTAATTATCTTTGCAGTAAGCCCACTTTCGATGAGGCAGGTGCGTGAGGTGGCAGTCAGTCTATCACTGTCTACAATATCTATTGTTTTATTGGTTTTGGCAATATTTCTCAGTATCAATCTTGTTTATAAAGATATTGAAAGAAGATTTACACATTCTATTCTATCGCTTCCAATCTCAAGGTCATCTTATTTAATAGGAAAATTCATTGGACTTGCCTCCATTATAGGAGTCGGAATAATAACCCTAACCATATTTTCTTCCATTGGCATTGCAATAGTTGATAAGATGTATACGCCCAACACAGTGATGTCATGGACAAACTTTTATGCCGCAATATTCTTTGATTATCTAAGCCTTTTGATACTAGCATCTGTATCTATGGCAGTCTCTGCAATATCTACAAACATCTTTCTTCCGCTTTTTGCAACCATAGGCGTCTATATAATAGGTTATATCTCGCAAACCGTGTATGATTATATCTCCTCGCCAAAGGGTGGAGAACTGCCTATATTTATACGGAAAATATCAAAGGCAGTCTACTATATATTTCCTAATTTCACATTATTTGATATCAAGTTTAAGGCTATCTATAATCTGCCTCTAACACTGGATAATGTCTTAAATGTTGCGGCTTATAGTCTGTTATATATTGTAATTATATTATCTATAGCTATTTTTGCATTTAGAAAAAGAGAGATGGTGTGAAGAAATTTATGATTTATGATTTATGATTTATGATTTATGATTTATGATTTATGATTTATGATTTATGATTTATGATTTAGGGTTTAAGATTTAAGATTTAAGATTTAAGATTTATGATTTATGATTTATGATTTATGATTTATGATTTATGATTTATGATTTATGATTTATGATTTATGATTTAAGATTTAAGATTTATGATTTATGATTTATGATTTATGATTTATGATTTATGATTTATGATTTATGATTTAGGGTTTAAGATTTAAGAT
>Ga0315281_10002218_pt1 | contig 28866 bp, 39 predicted proteins | sample YL17G07_0_MG_FD_204540 | JGI IMG/M metagenome (GOLD analysis project Ga0315281, IMG submission 204540) | Sediment microbial communities from Yellowstone Lake, YNP, Wyoming, USA - YL17G07_0 | ecosystem: Environmental > Aquatic > Freshwater > Lake > Sediment | place: USA: Wyoming | collected...
TGGAACTCCCATTCGAAAGCACCCTTTCTCATCCGTCAAAATTATTTTCAGACGTTGATTTAAGAATTTGGCCGAATTGCCTTATCTTTTCCACATAACAGATTATTAAGGCATTAATCAAGCTTTAATTTCTGAAGAACAGAAAAGCCTGATTTCAATTCCTCCTTCACACATTCGCAGGAAGAGAAATTTAAATCTTTCCCACATATCGGGCAAAACCCTTTACATCCCTCCTGACAAAGGGGCTGGTAAGGGATTTCTAAAAAAATCTGCTCGCAGGCGATCTCAGAGAGGTGAATTTCACCTCCCTCGAAGAAACTCGACTCCATCTCCTCGCTGCCCAATTCGGTCTCTTCCTCCGAAGGAGCCTCTTTTAAGGGGTGAAGGGTGAGTTCAAAGGTCGTGGAGAGAGGATAGGAGAATTCCTTCAAACACCTTACACACTGTAATCGAAGAGTGGTTTGGACCTTCCCTGTAATGAAGACCGATCGACCTGCCTTCTTAATTTTAACCTCTGATTGGAGCGGAGTCTCGAAGTCAAAGTCAATTCTTGAAAGGCCTTCCAGGTAGGCTGACAAGGAAGCCCTTTCCTCTTTCCACTTCAGATCCAGACCCTCTTCAGGAATTTCGTCCAATTTGAAAGTAAACATTTCGTTCCCATTCTTATACATTAAATAAAAAAAATTTTGTCAAGAAAATTTGGGACAATATGAAATGTGAAAGTTTTCGTTTGAAAAAATTTTCTTTGTATGTTAACAGATTTACAAAGAGTATCGCAAGGGATTTGAAAAAAACTCACCTATTTGTCTCGAAAAGTTTGTAGAGGTAGAGGAGGAAAGAAGATGGAAGGGATGGATAAGATCGATAGGAAGCCGATTAAAATAACAGATACGACGTTTCGGGATGGGCATCAGTCTTCATTGGCGACCCGGATGAGGACAGAGGATATGGTTCCCATTGCCGAGGAGTTGGATCGGGTGGGTTTTCATTCGGTGGAGATGTGGGGGGGAGCGACCTTTGATGTGGCCCATCGGTTTTTAGGGGAGGATCCCTGGGAGAGGGTGAAGGTGCTAAAGAAACTGATGCCCCGGACCCCCTTTCAGATGCTTCTTCGGGGTCAGAATCTGGTGGCCTATCGGAACCATCCGGATGATCTGGTGGAGGCCTTTGTGGAGAAGTCCGCCGAAGTGGGCATTGATATCTTTCGCTGTTTTGATGCGGTCAATGATGAGCGAAACTTTGAGGCGGCCTTCAAGGTGATCAAGCGGGTCGGAAAGCATATTCAGGGGACGATCTGTTATTCGTTGACGGAGAGGAGGATGGGGGGGCCGGTTTACCATCTGAGTTACTATCTTGAGAAGGCAAAGGTCTTGGAGGGGATGGGGGCGGATTCCCTTTGTATTAAGGATATGGCAGGGTTGCTGGCTCCTTATGATGTCTATGAATTGGTTAAGGCTTTGAAGAAGACCGTAAAGATTCCCATTCAGCTTCACACGCATTATACGAGTGGGATGGCCTCGATGACTTATCTTAAGGCGATCGAGGCGGGGGTGGATATTGTGGATACGGCACTGGCTCCTTTTGCGCTGAGGTCTTCACAGCCTGCGGTGGAGCCGATCGTGGTCGCTTTGGAGGGGACACCTTGGGATTCGGGGTTGGATCTTTCGAAGTTGCTGAAGTTGGGAGAGTATTTAGAGACGATTGCTCCTAAATATCGTGATTTCTTAGATACGACGAAGATGGCGGTGATTGATACGAGTGTGCTCAGGCATCAGATTCCTGGGGGGATGATCTCGAACATGGTGAGTCAGCTCAAGCAGCAGAAGGCGTTGCATCGAATTGATGAGGTGTATGCGGAGCTTCCACAGACCCGGAAGGATTTGGGTTATCCTCCGTTGGTGACGCCTACCTCCCAGATTGTAGGGGTCCAGGCGGTCCTCAATGTTTTGTTTGGCCGGTATAAGATGGTATCGATGGAGACGCAGGATTATGTATATGGTTTGTATGGGAGGCCACCCGTACCGATCTCTGATGAGATCAAGAAGTTAGTGCTCAAGGGGTATAAAAAAGGCAAGGAGCCCATTACGTGTCGGCCTGCGGATTTGATAGGACCGGAGTTAGAGAAGGCCAAGGAGGAGACCAAGGGTCTTGCCAAAGATCTTTGTGATACCTTGATTTATGCGCTTTATCCTAAGACGGGGGTTGAGTTTTTGAAGTGGAAGTATGGGTTGGAGCCCATGCCGGAGAAAGTGAAACCCAAGACCTTAGAAGATGTGAAAAAAGAGGACGAAGCCATCGCTAAAGCCAAAACAGAAGCCCAGAAGAAAACAGCTTGAAATGGAAAGGGGCCCCCCTCCAACCGGACACATAGAAAATTACCAAAAAATTATCCTATGGATATCATTAGAGAAATAAAAAATTCTTCATATCTGAGCCCCTTTAAGCTAAATGGAATTAATACAAACAGCCGATACGGGCACACGAGATTTTGAGTCTCATTTAGACATTTTTTTCTAACTCCTTGATATTTGGTCTTTTTTCCCGTAAGTTGATGTAAGTATTAGGTTAAATCCTTTTTAATATAGTCACAGTATTTTTCTAATCGGAAGTCAGAAGTCATCCCTATACTCTCCCCTACTCGCAATTTCCTCAGTTATTCAGATACTTAATGTTTATTGTCAGAATTTAGAAGCAACCCCATAAATTCTTGTTTCATTTTTTATCTCAATTTGATAAGCTCTTATCGAAATTCAGAGGTAATAAATAGAACTTGATGACAGTATACGAAGCTCTGGTTGTGGTATCTCAAGGAAATTATCAGGATATACCTGAATGCAGGGCCAAGAAAAATCTTTTACTCTGGTCTCCTCAAAAGGCGAGGGAAGTTTTGGAAAATTTTCATAATGACTCTTTAAACTCTACCCTTACTAAATGGGTAAATCAGGATATAACTTCATTGGATTTTTGATTGAAAACAAGTGATCTTCTTAATAACCTTAAACCCTGAATTTGAGCATAATTGTGTGGAGATGAATTTTTCATTTCTCCAAGGAGAACGAGGTTTTTATTTACAAAGAAAGGCGGAGGTAAACCCCGTTAGAAATTCCAGTCGTTGCGACTCGAAACCGAACGGGGCATTAAATCCCGTTAGAGATTTATCTCTAAACGGGATAAACCCTGCCCTCCGGGGTGGAACCCCCTACGGGGCGGAACCCGGAATTATTCTAAAATGTAACCCCGCCGCAGCCGGCGGCTGGCCCGGAGGGAGCAGGGGGGCATTATTTCTAACGGGGTAAAGAGGAGTCGGTTGCGGAGTTATTATGGGGAGCATAATATTGTTTACATCGAAATATATCGTTTTTGTAGGGCAGGCCTTTAGGCCTGCTTATGGCAAGGGTGAAGCCTTGCCATACGAAATGTAAACTATTTTATGCTCTTGGTAATATATGGAAGAAAATCTGGAACGTTGTGTAAAGTGTGGAAAGCAACAGGGATTACAGGGTGTTGCTGTAACTATTGGGAGAAGAACATTTCATCTCTTTTATCTTTGTGCTGAATGTGGAAATGTCGACATTGAAGAATTACTAATGATAATTAGATTGTATAAAGAAAAGAGAAAAACCTGATTCGATCCCGAACTTACCAAAAAATCTTTTTCTGAACCTGAAGATAAAATCGAATCAGTTTTTGCTTGGAATGTCTTCTTCAATCTTGAAGGAAATTTTAAAGGTAGACCTTATTTTTTTCAAAAGCTTATTTTCCCATATACCCCCAAAGATTTACCCCGTTAGAAAGTCCCGCCATTTATAGCGTGGATGTAAAAAAAAATGTTCATTACTTTTTGAAGGATGGATTAAAGCCCCGTTTTTTCTAACGGGATTTACTGCTTCTTTCAGCCCTGGGGAAGATCTGAACGGGAAACAAATTGTGTTTTCTCCTTTTCCAATATTCTTTTCACACTCTTCAGAAAGTCAGCATTGTCGAAGGGTTTGTAGATATAATCTGCCTTGATTTCGCCATTTGGCATCCCTGACCTAAAATTTCAGATATGCAAAAGGTGTTGCTAGCTAAGGGAAAAGAGTTCCATTCAATCTTTCGCAAATTCGACTTCTTTTCGAGAAACTCCAATGGGCTGGGCCATTGCTAAATATTTGCGGATGGTTTTTCGATCAAATCCTATGTGCCAAGCCCCTAATTCTCAAACCAAATTTATCTGTCCAACACCTCTCTGACTTTTATTGCCAGCCCTTCTACTGAAAAAGGTTTCTGAATATAATGCAAACCTGGTTCTAAGATACCATGATGGGCAATCGTATTGTCCGTATAGCCCGACATATAAAGCGCTTTCATCTCAGGATAAAGTGATAATAAGTTTTCTGCAAGTTCGCAGCCGTTCATCCCGGGCATGACCACGTCTGTTACCACTAGCTGAATAGGTCCCTCATGTTGTTTGCAGACGAGCAATGCATCATTCCCATGGGGCGCTTCCAAAACTTTATATCCCTGCTTCATTAGGACTTGTGCAGCTAACTTTCGAACCTCTTCCTCATCCTCCACTAACAAAATCGTCTCGTTACCGCGAGGGAGTTCCTCTTCCACTCCCTTTTTCCCCACCTCATTTAAAGGTTCATCCACTCGTGGGAAGTAGATCTTAAACGTTGTCCCTTGGCTCGGTTCGCTATAAACCCAGATATTCCCCCCGCTCTGCTTGATGATACCGTAAACCGTAGAAAGACCCAGACCTGTTCCTTTACCCTTCTCTTTGGTCGTAAAGAAGGGCTCAAAGATCCGTCCTTTAACCTCTGGGGCCATCCCCATTCCTGTATCGCTGATCGAAAGCATCACGTAAGAACCTGGCTTTACAGAGATATATTTTCGGGCATATTCCTCATCCAACTCCACATTGGTCGTCTCAATTGTCAGTTTTCCTCCTTTCGGCATCGCATCCCTCGCATTGACCGCCAGGTTCATGATCACCTGCTCCATCTGTCCGGGATCGACCTTGATATTTCCCAAATCCTCAGCCATGAATGTGACCAACTCCACATCCTCTCCAATGATCCGGCGTAACATCTTCTCAAGGTCCCTCAAAGTGGTATTTAAATCCAATACCCTCATCTCCAATATCTGACGCCTGCCGAAGGCTAAAAGCTGCCGGGTAAGAGTGGCTGCCCGGTCCGACGCTTTATCAATCTCCTCGATGTTTTCCCTCAGAGGATCGTCCGCTTTCATCTCCGTCAGGGAAAGCTGACTGTTCCCCTTGATGATGGTGAGAAGGTTGTTGAAATCATGGGCAACGCCTCCTGCCAAACTCCCGATGGCCTCCATCTTCTGAGACTGGCGAAACTGCTCCTCAAGAGCTGCCTTCTCTTGTTCCGCTTGCTTACGCTCGGTGATGTCCCGTGTAATCCCCCGAAACCCGATCGGCTCGCCTTTTCCATTTCTTATTAAAGAGATGGAACCTTCGATAATTCTTTTTATGCCATCCTTTCTGATGATCTCGTAATCAAATGTTTTAAGGGGCTCCCCAGTGGTGTATATTTGATTGAATCCCCGATATACTTTTTTTGCCATCTCTTTATCCATGTACTCTCGATTGTTCATTCCCATCATTTCCTCTTTCGAATATCCAAGCATTTTTTGCAAAGAGTTATTAAAAAAAGTGAAATTTCCGGCAATATTTACTTCAAAGTAGCCATCTTCGATTGTATCAAGAATGTTTCGATACCGTTCCTCTGACTCCCGGAGGGCCTCCTCCACCCGCTTGCGCTCGGTGGCGTAGCGGATGGCGCGCCTGAGCAGGTTACCGTCCATCTGCCCCTTGACCAGATAGTCCTGTGCTCCCTCCTGGACAGCCCTAATGGCCAGTGTTTCATCGTAGAGACCCGTTAAGACTAGAACCGGAATATGACGTGCTACGTTACACACCCGATCAACGGTCTCCAGACCATGCCCATCTGGCAGTGAGAGGTCGAGCAGGATGACCTGAAAATCCTCTTGACTGAGACGGGTCAGACCTTGGCTGATCCGCTCCACATGCTCGAGGTTGAACCTGTTTCCACCTGTCTCGACCAGCATCTCCCTCACCAAACGGGCGTCTCCGGGGTTATCTTCGATCAGGAGAACCCTGATGATTTCAGACTCTAGATTACGGATTTCGGATGGTTTGTTCATTGCTCTGAAATCAGACATCGGCTCCATCACTCCTCGGAAGCTTGACAATCGTGAACCAGAAATCCTCAACCAACCTGACGACGACGACGAACTGGTCAAAGTCCACCGGCTTGGTGATGTAGCAGTTCGCATGGAGGTTATAGGTTTTGAGGATATCCTCCTCAGCCTTGGAGGTGGTCAGAACCACCACCGGGATCCGTTTCAAGTCTTCATCAGTTTTGATCTCCGCGAGCACCTCACGACCATCTTTTTTGGGCAGGTTGAGGTCGAGGAGAATGAGGTCTGGACGGGATGCATCAGCATATTTCCCTTCTCGACGCAAGAAGGCCAGTGCCTCCACGCCATCCTCGACCACACTCAAATGGTTATTCACCTTCCCATCTTTGAGGGCTTCTAACGTCAGGCGCACATCGCCGGGGTTATCCTCCACCAATAGGACTTCAACCGGTTTACCCATCGCTCCATTTATCACGGTTGTTGATCTCCTTTCGCCGGAATTGTGAAGTAAAATGTTGCGCCCTTTCCAGGCTCCGATTCGACCCAGATGCTTCCACCATGGCGTTCCACAATCTTCTTACAAATCGCCAGGCCGATGCCGGTCCCTGGGTACTTCTCCCTGTCATGCAGGCGCTGAAAGATGACGAAGATCCGATCGGCATACTCCGGAGCAATGCCAATGCCGTTATCGTGAACGGAGAAGACCCATCCGTCTTTAAGTTCGGAAATCTGAGTTCGGAGTTCGGAGTTTAATTCCGTATTCCGGATTCCGAATTCCGCAATCGGCTTGGCAGAAATATGAATCCGAGGTGGCTCCTCCCCTCTACGGAATTTGATCGCATTATCGATCAGGTTCTGAAACAACTGGGTCAGTTGCAGGTGGTCAGCCATCACGGTCGGTAAGGGATCGTGGGTAATTACAGCACCCCTCTCCCCGATCGCCACCTGCAGATTGTTGAGGCACTGCCCAAGGATCATCTCGCAGTCGGTCGGCTCGAATTCTTTTCCCCGTGTGCCCACCCGCGAGTAGATCAACAGGCCATCGATCAGCCTTTGCATGCGGGTGGCACCATCCACAGCAAAGTTGATGAAATCGTCGGCATCGGCATCGAGCTTGTCTTTGTAACGTCGGGCCAACAACTGCACATAGCTCGTCACCATGCGCAGCGGCTCCCGAAGGTCATGGGAGGCCACATAGGCGAATTGTTCAAGTTCTTTGTTGGAACGTGCCAACTGATCTGTCTTCTGTTGAAGCTCTTGAGTTCGTCGCTTCAGTTCCGAGATCATATTGTTAAAAGAGTTAGAGAGTTCTCCCAACTCATCATGAGACCGAATCCCCACAGTCTGATCTAAATTTCCATGAGCTACAGTCTTCGTAGCAGCCAAGAGTTTATCGATGGGTCGATTCACAAATCGCGTGAGCAATAGACTTAATAAGAGACTGAGAATGATGACGCTGACGACTCCTGAGATGATCATACGGTTGTAAATTTGAGCCTTCTCTTTTTTAAAACCTTCTAAGCTGATCGTTGTGTCCAAGACGCCAAGGATATTTGTGGTTTTGGGATGACAAGGATAGCAGGAGGCTTCATTATAAATAGGATTAATCAAGCCGAAAAGGCTCTGTTTTTCTGTATGATAGATACGGGTTTTGCTATCGGAGGGTAAAAGGACTTTCGCCTCATCCTCCCTGTGACATCCATAACAGCCTTCTGCCTTCTTATCCACCACAGTTCCGATCTTTGTTCTGTCAGAGGAGACCGTGATTTCACCCTGTTTGTTAAAAATTCTTACCTCAGCAATTCCTACTATTCTCAGAGCCACATCATCGATAATCCGCTGAACTTCATCCCTTCGATCTTTAATCATTGCATTACGTATGCTTAAACGTATGGTCTCGCTGAGGTTGAAGGCCCCCTCTTCTGTTTTGTCGAGAATCTGTCGAGAGAAAGAGAGGATATTGAGATATAGAAAGACTCCTTCGATGACCAACACTACGATGATGACACTGAGGAGGATCTTTGTCTTTAACCTTCGGAAAATCATAGCCTTTCCTTATTTTGGGGCTTGCTATATAAAATTAGGCTTTGTTCGAAAAGTACGCGATACGGATCTTTTCGAGAGTTATCCATCGAGTAGGGATAACTGTTCGGTAAACTTAACACGGGTCGTCCCTGAGGTCGAAGCAATTGTGCTGGTACCAGAAACAAACGATTTCGGATAGTCTGAAGATTGAGTCGTTGCCAATCGGTAGGTAAGCAGAGGTCTCTGATCAAATTCGACCAGGATGTCTGGACGAATTCGTGTCTCGCCACCAAATGTTGCGCAAAAGACTTCACCAGTTCCACCTCCAGTCCATCACCACTTCCTGCGATAAAGCTGACATAGGGAACCCCAAGATGGCGCAACGCCCCTTTACTCTTAATCTCCGAAATATCACCCCCAGAGGCAAATCCCGTGGAAGTGATGACTCCCATGATGATCACACATATCCATCGACACATCGCCTCTCACCTCCTCAAGAGCATTGCAGACTGCTATTGGATCTCTCTCTATTTTCTTTCCCAGAAATGAGTAAAGTTTTATGCCTAATTTTATCCTCATACATGTTGGCGTCCGCCTGGTTCAGGACATCGATCAAACTTATCCCGTCCTGCCTGCATGCGTATCCAAAGGCGAGATTTAACGTTAGGCCTTGGTCAGAGTTATGCGCATTCCATTCATTTACCGCCTTCCTGAGGGAAGCTGTAACGGAGGAAGCTCCCTTTTCGGTTGTCTCAGGTAAGAGGATCACGAATTCGTCCCCACCATATCTGGCCACAATGTCCGAAGCCCTACATGTATTTTGAAGTAACTTGGCAGTTTCTTTAACGACGAGATCCCCTTTAAGATGCCCAAAATGGTCGTTGATATATTTCAGATCATCGATGTCCACCATTAGGATGGCAATGGGGCGTTTATATCGCTGGGATCTGATCTCCTCCCTTGCTAAAATTTCTTCAAGGTAGGCACGGTTGTAGAGCCCTGTAAGTTTGTCAGTAATGGACAGCTTCGCCAGTTTCGTGTTCTTCCTCCTAAGTCTTTCCAGCAATTGCATCTGCCTCAGGAAAGCATTCTGTTTTGTAAAAGCTGTGCCTACAACGCTTAATAATCCTTTGTTGCTAAAAGGCTTGGTGAGATAACTGAACGCCCCGTTATTGAGGGCTGTGACGGCTGTTTCCGTCTCAGGGAACGCGGTGAGGATGATAACCGCCGTATGGGGGGAAATCTTCTTGGCCCTCTCCAACAGCTCGATGCCGCTCCTATCCGGCAGTCTCATATCAGTAATCATCAGCTCATAGCGAGTGTTTCTTATCTTTTCTATCGCTTCGGAGACTGTGAAGGTCATATCCGCCAGATATCCATTCTCCCGGAGGACTTGTGCAAGAATCTCACATAGATCTTCTTCATCGTCCACGATTAATATTTTAGCTTTTTTGCAATTTGGTCTTCCGATTGGCCTCTCGGTATGAACCGTCGATTGGAAAAATAATGCCTTTTGCCTTCCGTTCACCCCGTTAGAAATAATGCCCCGCTGCTCCCTCCGGGCCCAGAGGCCCTCTGGGCCGGCGGCTGCAGCGGGGTTAGATTTTAGAATAATTCCGGGTTCCGCCCCGTAGGGGGTTCCACCCCGGAGGGCGGGGTTTAATGCCCCGCTCGGTTTCGAGTCGCAACGACTGGAATTTCTAACGGGGTTCCCCTCAAGATCTTTCTGGGTAAATCTATTGATTCCCATTCTTGCTTCTCCAACCTCATCCACACATTGTTACCAACTGCTTGTTACCGATGAAGAATTTGGTCAGTCCAACTAAGACAATAACTATTCCGCTTTTATTCTCGTCTCTAAACGATCCAGTCTTTCTTTGAGGATTTTGTTTTCTTTCTCTATCTCCGCCTCTTTTGCTTGTGAGGAAAGAAAAGAATCCTGCTGCCACCAATTTATGCCCATCTCCATTGCCTTATCTACAGAGGCAACCAATAACCTTATCTTTATCGTTAAAAGTTCAACATCGGCAATCTTGATCTGGATATCTCCTGCAATTACAATTCCCTTATCCAAAACCCTCTCCAAGATATCCGCCAAATTGGTGGTCTCAATCGCATGTGCCATCCTTTCAGCCATAACACACCTCCTCTTATGTTAACTTTTTAGCCTTTATAATCAGATCTGCTGTTTTCTTGCGTAAATTTGCAATGAAATGGCAATTCTTACAATCTAAACTTTTGTCATCATAATCAGGGCAAGAAAGAAGCACATCCACTTCTTTCTCAATCTCTTCAGCAAATCCTGCTTTTTCTTGCACCCCTGTAGCTTTATTAATCTTATCGGTGATATCTTTTATTGCACACTCTTGCTTTTGAAATATTGCGCAATTTATCTTTGGTTCCTCTTTATGCATGATTTTTAACTTAATAATTCCCCGTAGCTTGCTACAGGGTTACCTTTCTGTCATTCCGCACTTGCCTGTCCTCACGAAAGTGGGGAATGCGGAATCCAGGGTTTCCCGTGGAAACGGGAATCCAGTTCATTAATTAGTTCCCTGCTCCCTGTTTTCACAGGGACAAGTTCCGCAGAGCTTGCCCCGTACTTGATACGGGGGACATGTCTGGATTCCTGCTTTCGCAGGAATGACGAAAACAAATTGGTTTTACATCAAATTCCCCAGAGGACCTAAATCTAAATTTAACTCTTCATCCTCAATACCAAAGATCGCCTGAACCTCTTTTATCTTTTTCTGAACCGCCTTAAGGCTCAATCCTAATTTTTGAATCTCTGCAGAGGAAAGAGTTCCCCTTCTTAGCCTTCTAAAGGCTTCCTTTTCCATAAGTTTTCTTATTAATTCAACCAGGGTCAAAACTAATTTGGCCAAACCTTGTTCTGCCTTTTTAGGATCACTGGCATCAATGAGTTTAGGGATATTTTCTTCAGCCCTTCTTATTTCTCCCTTTAATTTCTCTATATACTTTATATCTTCAGGGGTAAGTTCTTTATCAGGATTACTAAAACTCTTACCTGATAGCTCTTCTGCCTTAGAAACAGAGGTAAGAATAAGCCTTAGACCTAAATAAACAAGGTCTACATCCGCTACTCTTATGACTACATCACCATTGATAACTGCCCCCTTTTCTAAAACCTTATCTAACGCCTCGACAAGGGTTACCCTTTCAGATGCAGGACTTCTTCCCATGGGACTTATTATACTGGCATATGGGGTTTTTATCAGAGGATGTTTTGCCATAGTTTAAACAAAATTATAAGCAGGCCAGGGGCCGCTATATTCAAGGTAAAATCCTTTTGTCTGAATCTCTTGATTTAGCCTCTCAGCATCTTCTTTAAAAGTTTCGATTCTCTCCTCAGAGATTAAATAGGCTGCATTTAAGATCATAGGCTCACGCCTGCCGGTTAACTCTTTTCCCAAAATCTTAATTTTATTTGAAGCCACCGCTTGCTTTCTTAAGCTCTCAAATAAAACCTCTGCGGCATTGCTTAATTCTTTTCCCACTTCTTTGGAAATAACCTCTTTTAGTTCTTCTTCCATAAAAAAGGCCATGCCCTCAGGTAAAGAAGCTATTTCCTTCTCCTTCTCTTTTACTGCTTCATTTTTCTCTTTTATCACCTGCTCAAATTTTTCCCTGTCCTTAAGATATATCTTTACGCTCCACTCCTGTTTTCCCCGAATTCTGTCTAATACTTTTTTGATCTTGAAATAATCTTTTTTTAAGGTCTCCTCTAATTTTTCCTTCTCTTTAAATATGGCGCCGAATCTCATCGGGATCAGGCTCAAAACCTTATCATCTTTCCTCATCGCTTCTTCAATAACTTTCTCGTGAGCAATGCCCTTCTCTTTAATCCAGTTCAGGTCTTCCTGCGCCTTTTTTTGAATCTCCTCTGATGCAAATTCCTCTAAAGAGACCCTGCTTACAACGGCTTCCAAATCACGAAAAAGTAATGTATATATCTCTCCCTCTCCGTCAATCCCCTTTATAGATATCTCCGGCGCATTTTCGGTTTTCTCTCTAATACAATAAAGATATAATCCTTCCAACTCTATTCTTCCTTTTGCTGTTGTTGGCTCTTGCGTTCATAAGACTGGACTTCTAAATTGTCGTTCAGTTTTACTCCATAGATATTCCTATCTTGCATTCGGGTAGGAAGGCCAAGAGATTTTATAAACGAACTCTCCTCATAGACCTCCACCTTGGCCTGCCAGCCATTGTCAACCTTTGCAATCTTAATGACCTTCGCATCTTTTACATTAAGGGTATTCTTCAAAAATTCACTGGAAATATTTCTGGCCTCTTCTATATTAGCCATCTTTACACCTCCTCTTTGTCCTCTTCATTAGCGCTTCTTGCGGCGTCTAAACGTGTCAAGAGTTCTTTCTCCTTTTGGTTGTATTCTTCTCCCCCTATTTCATCTAATTCAAAGCGCAATTGCAGCTCCATAAGCCTCTCCCTGATATAATCCTCGTCAGATAACTCATGCTCGGCCATCTCATGAATCTTTTTGAAAATGCCAACAAATCCTTTCACAGGGAGCAATAACAGGTCATCGATTAAAAGCATTAATAATCTCCTGTATTGATTTCTATATTAACAAAATTAAATGGGGGCAGTGTCCCTACATACTTAAATGTAATTTTATCGCCATATTTATCTGCAAGTTCATTTACCTTTTGGTCAAATGCTGCTTCCTTGGTTTTTTCCACCAAAAAAGCAGCATTCATAATCATCCGTTCGCCATAGGTATTATTGGTCTTGACTGCCAATGCTAATGGCTCGAGGTTACTTAATATAGTCTCTTTACATTTTGCCTTTTCTTCTTCCAGGGCAGCCTCCACCATCTTACCTATTTGCATAAGCTTTTGGTGTGCGTGAGCTGACCGCGGCTCTTTCGCCATCTTTTCTTTTTCCATTCTGATTTCGTCATAATCAGCAAGGATGTCCTTGTAAATGGCATCCTCTTTAAAAACCGCTTTAAGACCGAGCTCTTTTTTCCCCTCTATATCTTTTAATAAGGCGAGGAATCGCTCATGCTCCTTTTCCAGTATCTTTCTTACCTTATCTTCATCCTCAGCGATGGTGCAAAATCTAACCGGCAACACTGTATGGGTTTTCATCACTTCTTCAATGGCACACTCGTGCGGAATTAAATTTTCCCTTGCCACAGAATACTTTTTAATCGGCGAATTACTAACCACCGCAGCGATATTGTTAAAACAAACGGTATATACCACATCACTTCTCCCACCTATTCCTATCGAACCAAACTGCACCGATTTGTCTTTTGCTTCAATTATGCAATAAATATATTTTCCTTCCCCTTGCATAGTTTTAAGCCTTTAGTTTTAAGTTTTAAGCTTCCTGGAAAAGCCATATATCATCTTACTCAACTCAATACCTTCGTTTGTTAAATCTTCGATTTCTATTCCATCCTTTAAAAGCTTTAATTCAACGCTGAGTTCTAAACAAGTAAGTACCTCATTAACAGAACGATACGCATAACTAATAAATTGGTGAAATTCCTTATCGGTGTTGCAACCGGATCCTTCAGATATATTCAAGGGTATAGAAACTGCTGCTCTCCTTATCTGAGGTATTAATCCATATTTTTCATTCGAAGGTAATTTAGTAGAGAATTTGTAAATTTTTTTACAATATTCAATTGCTCTTTTATAAATATTTAACTTTCGGAAATCTTGCATATTTTCCCCAAACTTAAAACTCATAACTTAAAGCTTAAGACTTTTATTATTTTTCCCATTCCTCTGGATAAATGACGATGTTGACAAAATTAAAAGGCGGTAGCGGCCCTGCGTACATAAATTTTATTCTGTCTTTATATTCTTCGCTAAGATCCTCCATGATGTTATCAAATTCCTTCTCCCTTCCTCTATCTATTAAAAAGGCAGCATTGATAAACATTTCATCGCCTATCGTTTTATTGCGTTTATAATCAATGGCTGCTCTTCTCAGTGTTTCTTCGATTTTCTCTGCTTCTTTATCTTTTTTTTCTTTTAGAGCCTCTTCTACCAATTTACCCACTTCAACTTTTGCCTCCAATGATGTCTTCATGGAGGAGAATTTCTTTTTTCCCTTATCGTTCTGCATCTTCTCTTTTAACCTTTTAATCTCATGATTCTCTTTTATAATCTCCTTGAAGATGAGGTCCATATTTTTCCATAATCCTTTTGTCCCTAATTCTATTTTATGATCCATATCTCTTAGAAGATTCTTAAACTCCCTGTACCTTCTATCTAAAAGGTTTCTTATTTCATCAGCATTTGAAGCGATCGTGCAAAATCTTACCGGCAATACTGTAAATTCTGTCATTACCTCCTCGATAACCCTTTCATGAGCCAATAAATTTTCTCGGCTGACTACATATTTCGTCATAGAAGAGTTACTCATCACCATACCTAAATCCTTATAGCCTATGGTGGTGACCTCATCGCCTCTTCCTCCAATACCTATCGGACCGAAATTTCTCTCGATCTTTGTTTCAATAATGCAATAGATGTATTTACCTTCTTCCATTAGATCCACCCCTTATTTTGATCTTTTAACGATGGAGCCCCACGGGCAAGCCCGTGGTACCTTACTTTACGCCCGTGTGGGGCGACATCCCGACCACAAGATGGCGCATTCATCCATGGCCAAGGCCGTGGTCTTCTGCTGTCGGGATAAACGCCAACTACCACCTCCCACCTAATTCCTCACTATATTCTTTTGCCTTATTAAAAACCTGTTTAATATAAACTTGATTTGACTCAATATCTTTATTCCCACTTACATAAATGCTCAATACTTTATTCCAATCCTTTTCCTTTTTTATTAAATCTCCAAGATAAGCCATTCCTGCCCTTATATTTAACGTTGGGATATGGCTATTTTCTATCTCCTTTTTCAATTTAGGATCGTCCATATATTGATTCCATGTTCCTGGCATCAACTGCATCAATCCTCTCGCACCTTTCTTACTTACAACCCTATTCCGATACGAAGATTCTTGATCGATAATAGCCAGAACCACCGATATTGGTATTTCTCGATTTCTCGATTCCTCAAAAACTACATCTGCAACTTCTAACGCATGCCCAATACTAATTGGCTTCGTCCTCAATATCTGTAATAGTTTTAATTTGGCTTCCATTTCAATAACATGGCCTTTAACTACTTCATAACTATGCTTGGCTAAATCCTTCTCTATTTTTAAAATCACTTTCCCACACATCAAAAATAGAGATAATAAAAGTGTAAAACATACTCCTAAAATATGAATTTTAAAAGACCTCTTTTTTATTTTTCGAATCGCTTCTTCATGCGCCTCCTTTAATATTACCGTCATGGTAGTTCTCCTCCCTTTGTTTTACCCCGTTAGAAAGCCCCAGCATTTATGCTGGGGATGGTAGAAATACCTGCAAAGGCAGGAGCATCAGCTCCTTATTGAGGGCGGGGTCAAAGCCCTGCCCTTTCTAACGGGGTTTAATCCATAACGTCCATGAAGATGACTTATATTAATCTCCCAATAAGATTTTTCAATAAGATCAAAAGCCTCCTTCATTTCCTTATGGTTTGACTTAACAATATTCGGCCCAATAACGATGATCATTCCGTCGAACGATTCAAGAATTGTGCACTTTGGCTTTCTGTTCGATAATCTGGAATCTTTCATTTTCCATCTCCTCCAATTTTTGTATTAATTCAATCATACGCTTCTTGTATTGCCGTACTATATGATCTTGCCTTTCTACAAGTCCTTTATAAGCTTCAATCTCACACGTCAATTCATACGAAGCGTATATTGCCAAAGCAAAAATTAGAAGAAGAAAAAATAGAAGATATTTCAAGAGCCTCATCTATCTACCATGACGATATGATTTCCCACCCCCTTCTTCATCCTCTTTCCTGCAATAATTTGAACCATTCGTTCTGACCTCCATCAAGAGGATGCGGTCTTCTCTGGGAAAGGAACGATGCTGGTTATAATACTTCCTAAAGAACTTATAGGCCTCGGCCAACTTTTCAAATTCCGAAACAGAATTTAAAGGCTCTCCTGTCTTATCAGGATGAAGGGAATGTGCTTTCTGATAATAGGCATTTCTGATATCGGCCAGAGAGACTTGCTCTTTTAAACCGAGGAGGGCAAGGGCCTCACGAATCTCTTTTGCCTCTACCCACTCGATTTCAATGCATTGAAAACTGTATAGGGGAAGGGGGCCGACTAATTTTAAGCAGACTTCTCCAAGAAAGGTTTGATCTAAATATTGAACCTTTTGATCAAATTCACTTTCCATCTCCCTTCTCAAAAGGAAACCCATATTGAGGATCATCAAATCGTCCATGACATCGTGGTCACATTGAGATTCCGTGCACCCCTTTAATTGAGAAAGGATTTTATCTTTAAAAAGAACCTTCCTTTTAATAAGGTATTGTTGGACCAACTTTCCCAACTTGATCTTTTCCAAGAGAGCGTCCTCTTCGGATTTTGTTCCAATGTTTTTCTGAAGGGACCGGATCTCTGACTCCTCCTCATAGAGGGCCTTGAATACCTTTTCTCTATCCCACGATGCCACTAATTCAAACTCTACCCTTTCTCGGACCCATGGGAGGAGAGGTTTGAAAAGGGTGTAACCCTGGGTCAATATCCGCTCCACATCTTTCTCGCTGTGGGCCAATGAACCGAATTTGAATGGGATGATGGAATGTGAATTCATCATACTCTCCACTACCTTCTGGTGATCTAATAAATATCGGATGACAACATCCTTAGTCATTGTCTTATAGTCTGTAAAAGAGGTGTTGCTAAAAATCGCTGATAATTCTTTATAAGTTACCGAATAGACTTCATTATCTTGGTTCCCAACCTTGATGGGACCGAAATTCAAATTTTCGGACGCTCCTATCACACCATATAAGTGTTTCCATCCATCTTTCATCGTTTCCCCTTTGTTACTCCCCCTAAAACTTCTTTCACAAGAGATTTAAGGAGAAAAAGGTCAACGGGCTTGGTCACATAATCGTATGCGCCCAACTTCATAGCCTTTCTTGCTGTTTCAAGGGTTCCATAAGCCGTAAACATAATCACAACGATTTCTTTCTTCATCTTCTTAATTTTTCTAAGAACCTCTATCCCATCCATCCCTGGCATTTTTATATCCAAAAGAATCAGGTCAGGTTTTTCTTTCTTTACTAATTGGAGCCCCATCTTCCCATTGAATGCGGTGACTACCCGATAGCGATCCCGAGATAGGCTATCAGAGAGGATGGTGCATAAATCCTTTTCATCATCTACAATCAGAATCGTTTTATTCATTTCTTCGTTCCCCTCTTCCTGCGAAAACTAATTTCAAAAATACCATCTCTGTAACCCGTTTGAATATTGGCCTCATCTACCACAAAAGGAAGAAGCATTTCTTTAATATACTTCCTCGAACTGAATCTATCTTGGGCGCGGATGACAAAAATATCACCGCTTATTTCCCAATGGATGTCCTCTTTTTTCACCTCCGGTAGTTCAGCCATGACGACCAGGTTGTCCATTTTCTTGAAGACGTTCGTTTTAGGTTCTTCAACCCTTTCTATTGACAAAGTCTTTTCGATCGATTTCTGATATCGCCTAAACTTTGGTTTGGTGGAAAAGGCCCAAACTCTTGGAGGACTTATAATTTCTTCGCCTTGGTTGAAAAATCTTTTTTTTCTATCTGGCAAACCTCCAAGGGATATAGAGAGCCTTCTAATTTTTAAAATTTCCTTCTTATCCCCTACCTTTGCGCGATACAGTGAAGTGGTAATATCATGAATCCCTTTAACTTTCCTTTTCATAACGGAAAAAGCCTTCTTTGAACGGGAGCCTATAAATGAGGTAGTCTGTCTCGATGTCCTCAGATAATTTCTCATTCACCCTGTGAGCAATTCCGATGAAGAGTAGCCCCGTCTCACCTTCCCGTAAAGTTTTGTCAATTCGCTGGGCAATATATGAATCCCTCTTCTGCAGTATGCTTTTTGCTAACCGTTGATACCTTCTTTTCACCTCTGGTTTGTCCAAATCAGCCGAAGCATTTTTTAAATAGGCATATTCTTCCAAAAGCAGTTTCGGATCCTCTGTCCCTTCTAATTTTGCGCCTAACTGGATAAGCTCCATAAGGATTTGGTGGTTTCTGCTGCCCATCTTGACCAATTCTTGGACTAAGTCCATCTCCTTTCCGCATACAGGCAATCCATCTTGATACAACCGTGTATTTGGGTAATCCAAGCTTAAATCAAAGACCTTATTACGAATCCCATGCCAGAAATCTTCTATGATTCTGTTATGTTCTTCCCATTTTTGAGTGCCAAACCTTCTGATATATTCGTCTTTTAATGTCCCATACATCGATCCCATCTCAACTCCTGTATGGATGATGGGGACATATTTCAGTCGTCTCATCTCAAGGCCTTTCGGATTGAATTAATCTCAAGGCCGCTTCAAAATCATCACAGGTTATGAAAAGCTCCGTAGACCGGGCATTTGCCGTGTCTTTCTTCCCTTTGACAAATTTACGGATGGCATTCATTGAAGCCTTCTGGCAGAGTAATTGTATATCTGACCCCGCCATTCCATTTGTCTTCTTAGCTAATGTCTTCAAGTCCACATCTTTATGAAGGGGTTTATTCCTGGTATGAATTTTAAATATCGAAAGCCTCGTCTCTTCATCAGGGATAGGAAGTTCAAATAAAATGTCAAACCTGCCGCTCCTAAGAAGCGCCGGGTCAATTAAATCCAATCGGTTGGTAGCGGCTAAGACGACCACTCCTTTTAATTCCTCTATCCCGTCCATCTCTGTTAGAAATTGACTGATCACCCTTTCTGTTACATGAGCATCGGTGCTGCTCTCACTTCTTTTAGGAACCAGGCTGTCTATTTCGTCAAAGAATAATATTGTGGGAGAGGCCTGCTTTGCCTTTTTAAAAACTTCCCTGATGCCCCTTTCACTCTCTCCAATATACTTTGATATCAGGCTCGGCCCTTTGACTGAGATAAAATTAACTCCACTCTCATTCGCAACTGCCTTGGCTAATAAGGTCTTTCCTGTGCCAGGCGCTCCATGAAGCAATATCCCTTTGGGCGGTTGGGTATTGGCCTTTTTGAAAAGTTCAGGATATTTAAGGGGCCATTCAATTGCCTCTATCAGCTCTCTCTTCATATCCTCCAATCCTCCCACATCCTCCCATTTCACATCAGGGACCTCCACAAAAAACTCCCTTATCGCGGAGGGTTCTACCTCCGTCATCGCCTCTAAAAAATTATCCATAGTGACTTGAAGCTCCATGAGCGTTTCATAAGGGATATCCGCCAGCTCAAAATCAATCTTAGGCAGGATCTTTCTTAAAGCCGACATGGCAGCCTCTCTTGCTAATGCCTCGATGTCTGCCCCAACAAATCCATGGGTAATATCGGCTAACTTTTCAAGATTTACCCCGTTAGAAATCCCATTTCTAACGGGGCGAGCATCTTCTGACAAAGGCATTCCCCTTGTATAGATCTGAAGTATCTGAAGTCTTCCATTTCTGTCAGGTATGGGGATAGCTATCTCTCTATCAAAGCGGCCGGGACGTCTCAATGCAGGATCGATGGTATTAGGAATATTGGTTGCAGCGATCACGATAATCTCGCCCCTTGATTCCAATCCGTCCATGAGAGCCAAAAGCTGGGCGACTACCCTCCGTTCAACCTGCTTTTCTCCGCCCATTTCTTCTCTTTTAGGGGCGATAGAATCTATCTCATCAATAAAGATGATCGCTGGGGCATGTTTTTGTGCATCTTCAAATACACTTCTCAGGCGGGCTTCACTCTCTCCATAAAATTTACCCATGATCTCAGGGCCGCTGATGTGGGTGAAATATGCCTCTGTTTCATTGGCAACAGCACGGGCAATCAAGGTCTTCCCGCAACCCGGAGGACCATATAAAAATACTCCTTTCGGGGCGTCAACCCCTAACCTCCTAAACACCTCCGGGTATTTGAGGGGCAACTCGATCATTTCTCTGATCCGCTGTATCTGGGTTTGGAGTCCGCCGATATCTTCATAAGAGACCCGCGCCTCTTTTGTCTCCTTTGTTTCCTTGATCTCCATCCGGATCAGGGTGGTCGGTTCGATGACCACGATGCCCTCTGGCCTTGTATCCAGTACCTTGAAATCGCAAGATCTGGCCCCAAAAAGGGTAGCCCTCACCTTGTCTCCAACTGTAAGGGGAAGGCCTTCCATTAACGAACCGATGTACTTAACATCTTTCTCCTTCTCGAATGAGCCGACCGAAGTGATCGGGGATAGAGTGATCTTGCTTGCAGGCCTTTGGGAAGTTTTCTGAATGGTTACCTTTTCATCTAACCCTATCTGTGCATTCTCTCTCGTAATCCCATCTATCTGGACGATTCCTTTCCCTCGCTCTTCCAAAAACAGAGGCATGGCCTTGGCAGGGGTCCTTCTCTTTCCCTCAATCACTACAATTTCACCCACTTCGATCCCCATGCTTTCCATATCTTTAGGATCTATCCTCGCAATAGCTCTGCCAACATCTTTTGGCAAGGCTTCTTTTACTTTTAATGTCAGGGTTGTGTTGTCTTTTTTATTATTCATCTGAAAATACCTTTCCCTCGTTGTCATTCCTGCCCCTGCTTTCGCAGGGGTGAACTTTAGCAGGCTTGCCCCGCACTTGATGCGGGGAATCTATACCTTTGTCAAGTGATGTCATTCCGCACTTGATGCGGAATCCATTTCCTTTGAATAGTCCCCTGCTCCCTGTTTTCACAGGGACAAGTATCGCAGAGCTTGCCCCGTACTTGATACGGGGGACGACGTCTGGATTCCCGCTGGAGTTTATCCCGCACTTGATGCGGGGCGGGAATGACAGTTGTTAATCCTCCTTTATGCCGATTTGTCGGCATTATCGTTTCATTCGAAAATACTCCTTCAAATAACATACTCCCGATGTTTTTCAGTGTATCTATCCCTCTTACTTCGTGAGGCTGAAGGGGGAAAACTGTTATTTTAAAATCGCTAAATTTTTCTCTTATCTGTCCTATATATTTATACTGCTCTTCTCTCCTTGCCTGACAAAAAGGGCAGTCAACCTGCTCCGGGATAACATTATTGATTACCATCTGTTTTACCTTCATCCCATATTGATCCAAACTTTTTATCATCCTTTCCGTCTCTTTAACCGCCATATCCTCTGGTATGGTCACGATAATGAATTCACACCTGCTTTGATCTCTGAGAAGACCTTCAATCTTTTTAACTGTCTTTTTCATGGTCATAAGAAAATCATCAGCGCTGTCAGGTTTATATTTCCCGGCAAAGCTTGTGACCATATATCTGTATTTCCATCTCATCTTTGCCACAACTTTTATCCAGTCGTCTAAAAGCTCCGGGAGGGTCAAAAGCCTCAGGGCATGACCTGTTGGCGCTGTATCGACTATGTATTTGTCAAATTTCCCCTCTTCAATTAAGTCCACAATGGTCTTAAATCCCATTACCTCGTCTATCCCCGGTATGGGCAGAGAAAGTATGGAATCTATATCCTCCTTATCTAAATAAGTACTCGTATCAAAGAGTCTCCTTAGCTCATCGTCATATTCTATTTTGAACCTTGATAATGCCTTCTCTGCACTTATCTCTATAGCACTTAATTTATCTATACCTTCTGTCTCCTTTACCCCGTTAGATAGTAAACATCTAACGGGGTGAATCTCATCTCCTATTTTCTGCCCTAAGCTATCCGATAAAGAGTGGGCCGGGTCAGTAGAGATGAGGAGTGCATTTTTATTGTTATTTGCTAAATACAGTCCAGTACTTGAGGCACAGGTAGTCTTTCCCACCCCCCCTTTTCCGCCGAATAAAATCAGTTTTAATGACGACTCTAAAAGTCCAGTTAATGCCATTCACTTTTTATCCAAATATTGTCATTCCGTGCTTGACACGGAATCCAGTGTCTTTCTAGATTCCCGCTTTCGCGGGAATGACGATCTTGTTGCCTTGCTAATGAATTTGTTAGTATATAATCCCATTTAATATATATTTCTAACGGGGTTCACTTCTTGATTCTAACTTCCAACACGCCATTCTTGTAAGTATAAGAAAGGCCTTCCTTCTTGACCTGTACGGGGAGGAGAACCTCTTTGTGATATTTCCTCTCACCGCTTTGGGCTGAAATATCCAGGATATCCGCTTTCAGATCGAACTTTATATCCTCTTCATTGACTCCTGGCATCTCAGCGTAGATTCGAACCTCATCCTTTTCGTCAAAGACATCTGTCATCGGTTCTCTCTCTTCCTCGACGGTAGGTCCTTTAGGGGTCTTCTTAATGTTACCAAAAGGTTCCACGATTGGCTTTCCACCTACTGCCGTCTTTATAGAGAAACCAAAAACGCCTTTCATGCCCTCTTTTAAATGACCCAGATCGATCTCTCCCTCTTTCTTGAGTTCGCCGCCTGAGTCTTTTAATTCTGCTGCCAGATCGATTAATTTCTCAATTCCTTTAAATAATCCACCAATGCCAAAATCAAAACCTATTCCTTCTTCATTTTTCTTTTTTCCTTTTACCATTACCTAACCTCCTTCCCTATTCGACCATACTTTTTCCTTTAACAGTTATCCTACAAGTTGAATGTGTAAAAAATCCAATACAACCCTGCTTTTCCAAGGACCTGCATAGTATATAAGTGTAACCTATCTCAAATCCTGTTTTGCTACTTATCTCCTTCATAGATATCAGACCATTCTTTCCTTTAATAATCTTTAATACTTCTAATTCTGTAGCAGTTATGCCCATGAGATTTCATTTAGTAATGTATGGTTTCCACGTTTTTCAAGATTCTTTTCTTGTTCTCTTGGCGTTTCTTTTTGATGCTTACTTTTCTTCTCTTAAGTTTGAATAACCAATTCTTTTCTATTATATCTTTGCCTTTTTCTGTTAGACTGCATATGCCTCTAAATGTATCAAAATCAACATAACCGCTTCTTTCCAAGGCTTTACAAATCACATACGCATAGTGTCCGCTTATCCTCAACTCTTGTGCTATTAAATAATAATGAAGCCTATCCTCACTTTTGGCAATAACATCCAGGGCTTCCTGCTCCATACTGGTCATTCTTTACCCCAGTATCATCTTTAGAAAGAAAGTCTTCCACTTGGCACAACGTTCTGAATATCTTTGCAATCCGTCTGGCCGCCCCGGTGGTTTAGTCTCTACTCAAAATGCTCTTTTCTCCGAAGAGCGTTGTCCAGCTTTGGCAACACTAGCCGACTTAAGTTTGCCCTCCTCGGTCTTGATATTAATAACTGCACCACAAATAACACATTTGAACTGACCGTCATAGTCCCAATAAGCATTGTCCAAATCAACCGTATAACCACATGATAAACAATTAAGTCTCATCGTTTGTCCTCCTTTCCGATTCTAATGTTATCTTCAAAAAGATTTCCATTTGGCGCGGTCTTCTAAATATCTTTTTAAGCCATCTGAGCCCTTTTGAAGTTTCTTCCCCAGTGCCATCCAACCGTTGCTGGCAATCCTGACCTTGCCTGTTCGAAAAATATCTATAATATCATTCTCGCCCATCGAGCGAAGGATTATTCTAACATAGTTCGGATCAAGACGTATTTTGGCAGCAATTTTTCCTACGGTGCATTCACCACCTTCGGCCTCAATTATTTTAAGAATTTTATTTTCATCTGGTGTGGGCATTTTTTATTTTAGCTTCGCCTCTAACCGCTCTAATCGTTTTTCCAGGGCGGCGTTCTCTTTTTCTATCTCAGATTCTTTAGCCTTGGTAGATAAATAAGAATCCTGCTGCCACCAATTTATCCCCATCTCCATAGCTTTATCTACCGAAGCAACTAAGAGCCTTATTTTGATGGTGAGAAGATCAATATCAGCAATTTGAATTTTGATATCTCCAGCAATTACTATTCCCTTATCCAAAACCCTCTCTAGAATATCTGCAAGGTTTGTTGCTTGAATCGCATGCGTTATTTGACCAGGCATTTAACACCTCTTATTCTTCCTTTGTAACTTCTTCTTTTCGTGCATAAGAATTCACTTCCAATTTATCAGTCAATTTAATCTCATAAATATTTCTATCCTGAACTTTAGTGGGAAGACCCAAAGACTTAATAAATGCACTCTCTTCAAAAACCTCAGCTTTTCCTATCCAACCCTCTTGAGATTTTGCTATTTTTATTACTTTCGAATCTTTATCAAGAACTTCTTTAAGAAAATCCTTGATTGCCTTCCCTACTTCTTCTATTTTCATGGTTTTCCTACACCTATCTATTTTGTAACCACACCTTTTCCTCTACATGTTAAACACGGAAGACTCTCTCCTTTTTTTCTACCCCTTCCCTTACAGTTAGGACACGCCTCGACATTCCGGGTCGGCAGGCTTATGACCCCTCGGCCGCTACAGACAATGCAGGCCAGGTCAGAATTGATGTGCGATTTCCCCGAGCCCTTACAATAAGCGCAGATTACAGCCGGAGGTTGTATTCTAATGGTTCCAGCGCCCAAACACACCGTGCACTTCGTGTTTTTCTTCGAAGGCAAAGATCCTCGACCGGCACAGAAACCGCATCTGTAATTGTGTTTATCTAAGACTTCCCCTCTCTTGCCCGCGCTTCGACTTTTAAAATCAAACGTTCTCCAAGTCATCACGTCACCGCTTTCATGAAGACTTATTAGTATGTCATCGCCATGGTCTTCCAGTCTTTTTTACGATGGTTGTTGAATTCGTCGGGAGCTGCCCGTTTTTCCCGAGTTTCCGCCCCCTCGAGTTTTTTCATCTCGACGGCGATCTCATCGAGCCTTTTTTGCAGGCTCGTTTTTCTTTTCTCTAAAATGAACATTTCCTTTTCCATCCTGTCTTTTTCTTTCCCCAACATATATAAATCCAAATAGGCTGAACTTTGCACCCGGGGAATGGATCTTTTTTTAGAGCTGTGCATAGTTCTCATTTCTCTTAACCCACTTAACTCTGTGACTCCTCTGACCATTTTATCACCTACCGGTTAAAATTTTTAAACTCAATCTCTACCTTGCATTTTCCCTTGAGGCAATTAGGATACCTTTTTTTCTATTTGCCCCCATAACTTTTAGCTCAACCAATTGGCCTTCTTTTAAATCTGCTGCTCGTTGAATATTGCCGGGAAGCTTAATCTTACCATCTTTATCCACCTTAGAAAATGCCCGCATCAGTGTCATTTCGCCCACCTCCAATTTTGTTTTGTAATGTCCCAGTGTTAAAACGAATTTAAAAAAATTAGCTTTTAAATGTATGAACTACGGCGGTTTCTTTCTCGGATTTCTCCCCAATCTTTTTTACGCTCTTGATCTTGCCAAGTTCCTTTTGCACAATCTCCTTGACGATTTCTTTGACCCTGGCCTGATTCGTCTTTGAGCCGACCCGGCTTGTCTCAGAGGCCAAGATGTCTTGGCATATTTTCAAGAACCCATTGGAATGAGAAGGAGTCATATTCTGGACCTTAAGGGTCTTGGCGATCATAATGCAGCCGCGAACGGTAGGAGCAAACTCCGACTTTCCGGAGTCTCTCAACCCCCTGACGATATTGACGATGAGCTCAGCGTTGGGTTTCGAAAGCTTGGACTTGGCCTGGGTTATGGCCGCCTCTGTTTCATGGTCAAAGTGGTCCACGTCCATCGTAATCATCCGGTCCCTTAAGGCATCCTGGCTCCTATGGACCCCGGCATATTCCTCAGGGTTCGAAGTAAAAATGGCCGTAAAGTTCGGGTCAACCCTTAAGTAGGGATCCTCACCGCCGCGTCCCACTGGCAAATCCATCATCTTCTCCTGCAAAACGGAAAGGAGAATGTTATTCGCCTCGGGCCGCGAGCGGGTGAACTCATCATAGATCAAGGTGAACCCATACTTGCAGGCGACCGTCAAGCGATTGTCGACCCAGCGCTTAACCATGTCTTCTTCAACCTTCAAAACTCGGGAGATAAAGCGGTCAACGACCTTCCTGATCCGGTAGCCGTACTCGCCGCCGACCAAATCAGAGGTTGTGAATTCCTCATCTCCGTGAATCATGACCACCGGCCTGTTGATTTTACTTGCGAGATGCATGGCCAGGGTCGTCTTTCCCGTGCCTGATGCTCCCCTGAAATGCACCGGAAAGCCGGCTTGAATATAGAAAAGCGCCCTATGGGTGATATCTTTGATATATTTTGTTTCCACAAAGTCCGGCAAAGGACTTGGTTCAAGTACTGTAGTCATCTCATCAATCATCTTATCTTACCTCCCCTTTTAATTTCAGGGCAACGAGCCCCACCATTTGAATCTTTCGCCCAATTCTTTTAAGATTCGACCTGCTTCTTCCAACTCCGCTTTCACCTTGGTTTCTCTCTTTTCAAATTTATCTCTAAAAGAATTAACTTTAGTCAAAGCCTCTTTCTTTTTCTCTAGAAAAACATCTCTTGAAACAGATAATTTCACTTCTTTAATACAACCCCTTTGCCTCCGCATTTAAGGCAAGGCAGACCACTCTCCGTTTCCGCGCCCGTGCCTTTGCATTTGAGACACTCTTCAGTTGAACCTTCAACCGTCACCATACCTTTGCCGTTGCAAACCGTGCAGGTAACCCGGGTGCGAGGATAGACACCTGTTGCTTTGCAAAAAGCGCATGGAATCGCCGGTTCCATAACCTCAACCTTACCTTTGCCTCCACATACCTGGCAGGTAGCAAGTTCAGATAGCAGATCAAAGGGGTCTTTACCCGTGCCCTTACAGAAGGCGCATATTGTTTCGCTCATAATCTAAACCCCTCCCTGACATAACGTGTCATTCCAAGCGAAGCGAGGAATCTCGTAAGGATTGCTTGGCTATGCCCTCGCGACGACTTCGTTAGATTGCAATCCTCTCATTGGTCGCTCGCCTGTCTGCCGACAGGCAGGCAATGACAATGTAAAAGTATTTAATGCATTTGTATTAGTTACTTTCTCTTGCCTTTGTTTTTCCTGCTTGTTTCTTGCCTCTTCCCTTCTCTGCTACTGCCTCTTCAGCGGTTTTCACTTCGGCGCCGGCTGAAACTACAGGCTTGCCGTTTCTCTTCTTAGCCATAGTCTTCATCAGAGCTTGCCAATTGCCTGCCATCTTTTCTCTTTCAGTCTTATAGGCTTCTAATAAGTCGGCAACCTGAGTGTTTCTTTCTTCCTGTCGTTTTCGAATCTCACCCATTAACTTCTTGGTTGCCTTCACCATGCCATCTACATACTTGGTTAACTCTTTCTTAAGTTCTTCGCTCATATCAATGTGGGCATCAGAAAATTCCTTGAGTTTGTTCCTGACATAGGTTTCAATTTCCCTTATGCCTTTCTGAATATCTGCCATCATAGGCTTAAAGGCTTTAATTCTATCTGTCTCTCCATGTTCCAGACTTTTCCTAAGATTGGCGGCCATTTCCGCATGGGCGGTATGGAATTCCTTGAGCTTATCCGCAGTATAAGCTTCAATTTCTTTTATAGCCTTTTGAATGTCGGCCATCATGCTCTTAAAATCCTTAAGCCTCGCTGTCTCCCCTTTTTCAAGACCGGCCCTAAGGATGCCAGCCATCTCCTTATGCTCGCTTCGGAATCCTTTAAGCATTTTGTGAGTATCCTTTACTAACCCCCCTATCGCCTTTACTCGCATATCATAAGAGGCGATGATGTCTTCACCGAGATTCTTAATGTCAGTTGCCATGTCCATTTTTATTCCCTCCTTTTCTTTTTAGGATGCAAGGCTAAAGCCTTGCCCTAAGTGTTAAATTAATTACGCGTTTGTATTAATTTGCCCATTTCGCCAATTTTGGGCCTTCGGTTCTACTGTCTCTTGTTTTTCGTACTTCCCTCTAAATTCCTTAAAACAAGGATCACAAATCCCGTGAGTTGATGATTTGTCATAGAAGGGTTCTTTCTCGCCAAAAACCATGTCACAAACCATACAAACCCTTATCATTTAATTCTGCCTCTTTTAAACTCACCAAGTAGTTGACGAACTTCTAATTTTCTCTCCTCTTGACGAGCTAACCTTTCTTCATGATGAGCCTTAAATTCCTTAAGCATTTTTTTAAAATCCCTTATCCGAAGATCCCTTCCTTTTGCTAAAAGTTCTTTGAGTTTCGATGCCAGCACTTTTTGTTCTTTTTTAAACTCTTTTAGCCTAAAGGTTACCTCATTTTTTCTTTCTTCCTGCTTAGCAAGAATATGTTTAATCATCTCTTGAAATTCTTTGACCCTCCTAACTTCACCTTTGATAAGAGAATTTTTAAATTTTCCCAAGTCCTCCCTTAAAGCCCGGGCCATCTCTTTCTGTTCATTCAGGTAACTACTTAACAAATTCCTTACCTCTTTTTCCCTCTCATCCTGGGTTAAAAGAATGCCCTGCATCATATTGTCAAAATCTTTCCTCCGCAGAGACTCGTTTTTGGTAAGACTCTCCCGTAATTCTGCATTAAGTTTTTCTCGTTCTTGTTTTGTGTCAAGGAGTGGATCTTGAAAACCTAAGAGGATTTGATGGGTGGTATCAAAAAGGGTTCCAATACTCTGGATTCTGGCCTCGTAAGAGGAAACTATATTATCGACAATATTTTTCATCCCGTTAGAGATATGTGGATAT
>Ga0315281_10002220_pt1 | contig 28859 bp, 34 predicted proteins | sample YL17G07_0_MG_FD_204540 | JGI IMG/M metagenome (GOLD analysis project Ga0315281, IMG submission 204540) | Sediment microbial communities from Yellowstone Lake, YNP, Wyoming, USA - YL17G07_0 | ecosystem: Environmental > Aquatic > Freshwater > Lake > Sediment | place: USA: Wyoming | collected...
CGAGAGCGTCGAGGGCTATGAGATAGTTCAGGAGGCCGGCGCCTGCGATGTAGGCCGTGCCGAATTCAAACGTGACCCGTTTAATGTCGCCGAGGCCGATGGGGAGGAATCGCGAGAGAAGATAGACAAGGCCGTTTCCGATGTCGGCCAAGAAGGCGAGGATGGTCAGGGGATTTTCGGTCTGGAAGGGATAGATCTTGCCGCTCATATAAAGCCCCGTGCCGGTCATGGCCAGGACACAGACGAAAAAGACCAACCCGCGCCAATACTTCTTCTGGACGATGTGACCCAACCCCGGGATGAGCCAGCCCAGGAAGAATGATAAAATGCCTTTGATGTTCATCGTGAACAGGAAATATTAAAATAAATACGGGATCAAAACAAGAACAAAAAAGGGACTCGGGGATTTGCCGCTCAAAAAACGGGCGAATTTCCAGGCGAGGAAATTCGCTCTTCTTCGGACGTCGCTCTAAGAAAAAGGATGTATTTTTTGGCAGGGGCAAGTAAAATTGCGGCATGCCCGAGCTGCCCGAAGTCGAGACGATCGCGGCGAGCCTGCGCAAGAAGATCGTCGGCCTCGAGATCGAGGAGATCGAGCTTTTCCTGCCGAAGCTCCTGAGGGGAGACGCCGCCGAGCTCCAAAGATTTAAAGGCCAGAAGATCACAGGCGTCCGGCGGCGCGGGAAAATGCTTCTCCTCTCCTGCGAAGACGATCTTCATCTTCTCTTCCATCTCAAAATGACCGGCCAATTCCATTGGACAAAAAAGGGCGCGCCGCGCGACGCGCCCACGCACCTGGGCGTTTCTTTCAAAGACCTTGACCGCGAGCTTCGCTTCCGGGACGTTCGTAAGTTCGGATTTCTGCGCTGCCTCGAAACGCCCTCGCCCTTCGACTGCGAGGAGTTGCGTCCTTTGGGGCCAGAGCCTTTGGAGTTGGACGACCGGGCTTTTGCCGGACTCATCGCCCGCCGGAAGGGGAGGCTCAAAAGCCTGCTCCTCGATCAGTCGTTGCTGGCGGGGATCGGGAATATCTACGCCGACGAGATCCTGTTCGAGGCCGGCCTTCATCCGCTGACGCCGGCATCGCGGCTTTCGAAAAACGAGATCGGGAGACTCTGGGCAGCTATCCGGCGCATCCTGAAAAAGGCCGTCGCGGCAGGGGGCTCGTCCATCCGGGACTACAAAGACGCCGACGGCAGGGACGGCCTTTTCCAAAACGATCATCGAGTCTACGGCCGAAAGAGCCTTCCCTGTCCGCGCTGCGGGGCAAACGTCCGGCGCCTCGTCATCGGCGGTCGGTCGAGTTTTTTCTGTCCCCGTTGCCAGAGGAAAAAAGGCCGGCAAAAATTGACAACCCGCCGGGTTTGATTATAATGAATGTTCAACTGCTGAAGCAGTTCACACTCGTGAATTTTTTTAAAAGGAATCGATCGAAGGAGGATGTTTCGTGGCCGGAAAAAAGGTTGGCAGCGTGACGTTTCAAACGATGACCGATATCCTCCAGTTCGCCATCGAACGGGAAGAGGAAGCGGCTCGCTCCTATGCTGAACTGGCTCAAAAAGCGGGCCGCTCCGGGCTTCAAACGCTCCTCCTCGAGCTCCGGGCCGAAGAGGTCCACCATAAAAAACTCCTCCAGGAGGTCGTGGCAGGGAAGAGCGCAGCTCTTCCCGGACGCGACGTGCCGGACCTCAAGATCAGTGATTATCTGATCGAAGAGCCGCTCGATGCCGGGAGCCGCATCCAGGACCTCCTGATCTTCGCGGCCAGGAAAGAAGCCAAAGCCGCGGCGCTCTACGCCCGGCTCTTGAGCGAGTCTTCGGCCGCCGAGCACAAGAGCCTGTTCCAATTTCTCGTCCAGGAGGAGAAAAGACACAAGCTCAAACTCGAACAAGAGTACGAAAAGCAGGTCCTCCAGGAAGATTGATGAATCATTGGAGTCAGGCGGACGCATTTGACTGGCTTGTCAAGTTCAACCCCGATAAAAGGAGAAGGCCATGGAAAAATATGAATGCACGGCCTGCGGCTACGTGTATGACCCAGCGGTCGGAGACCCGGAGAGCGGGATCGCCCCCGGCACGTCCTTCGACGACCTGCCGGAGGACTGGGTCTGTCCGCAGTGCGGCGTCGGGAAAGCGTTCTTCCAGAAAATATAGCGGGCGGGTTTTCGGTCCGCTGGATTTGCGATGAAGATCGTCATTATCGGGAACGGACTTGCCGGGACGCTCGGGGCCAAGGCCCTGCGTGAAATGGACAAGCAGGCCGCGATCGAGATCTATGCCGAAGAGAAATATCTTTACTACCCGCGGCCCAACCTGATCGAATTCATCGCCGGCAACCTCCCCTATGCCCGGCTGTTCGCCTTTCCCGAAAAATGGTACGGACAGCAGCAGATCGATGTCCGGCTCGCGACGCCCGCGCTGCGCATCCTTTCCGAGAGCCAGGAGATCGAGGTCCAGGACGGAAGCCGGGTCCCCTATGACGCCCTCCTTCTGGCCAACGGCGCTTCATCGTTCGTTCCCCCGATCAAAGGCTCGGACAAAAGAGGCGTGTTCACGCTGAGAACGCTGGACGATGCCCAGGTCATTCTCGAGCATCTGAAGACCCATCCGAGGGTCGTGGTCATCGGGGGCGGGCTCCTGGGACTGGAGATCGCGCGCGCCTTGAGGTCGCGGGGCGCCGACGTCGAAGTCGTCGAGTTCTTTCCCTATCTTCTTCCCCGGCAGCTCGACCCGCAGGGCGGAGCGCTGCTCAAGTCCGATATAGAAAAATACGGGATCCGGGTCCGCCTCGGCGTCGCCACGGAAGAAATTCTCGGCGCGAATGAAGTCCGCGGGTTGCGGTTCAAGAGCGGCGAGGAGATCCCGGCCGATATGGCCGTTGTTGCGGCCGGAGTCAGGCCCAGCTTGAAACTCGCTCAGGAAGCCGGGCTCCAGACGGACCGCGGTGTCATCGTCAATGATTTCTTGGAAACGAACAAGCCCCGGATATTCGCCGCCGGCGACGGGATCCAGCACAACGGCCGCATCTACGGGATCATTCCCGCGTCTTTCGACCAGGCCCGCGTCGTCGCGGCCAACATCCTCGGCCGGAACGTGAGATACGAAGGCACGGTCCCGTCCAATACGCTTAAGGTCGTGGGGATCCATTTGACGTCGGTCGGGATCGTAAATCCCGAGGGCGGCGGGCACGAAGAGATCCGCCTTGAGAGACCCGAGGCGGGGATTTATAAAAAGATCGTCCTCAAGGACGGCGCCCTCGTCGGCGCGATCTGGATGGGGACGAAGAACGGCGTCAACGGCATTTCCCGGGCGGTCATACAAAAGACGAACGTGGAAAAATGGAAGCGCGATCTCTTCGAAGAGACGTTCGATTTCTCCCTCCTATGAAACATCATCCTTTTGCCCTTCTGGCCCTTCTCGGCGTTCTGGCCGTTCCCGCCGTTGCCCAGCCCAAAGTCAACGGCTATTTTTCCCTGGATTATCTCAAGGGGCAGGACCAGAGCCTTTTTTCCTTCGGAACTTTCCAGAATGCGCAGGCCGGCCTGCTTTTTTCGGGCGAATGGGCGCCCCGCTTTGCTTATGTCCTGGAAATTCAATCCAAGGATGTCTCGCGATTCGAGATCGAACAGGCCTGGGCGGGTTTTCTCTGGTCAGAGACTGTCCGTCTGAAAGCGGGGCTTTACCTCGTCCCCTTCGGAAAGTATAACGAATCCGGCCGAGCTTTTCAGACGCGCTTAGTTCAGGCGCCTCTTCCGGTCGGCGAGATCTTTCCCGCGAGCTGGCGGGACATCGGCCTCCTCGTCGAGGGAAAAGCCGGCTTTTTCCTTTATTCCGCGTATCTCGGCAACGGCCTGGCAGAGGGGGAGAATCTGCGGGCCGGCCAGCAGTTCAAAGACAACAACCGCGATAAAGGCCGCGGCGGCCGGCTCGGGCTTCTTTTGAGCCAGACGGTCGAGGCTGGCCTTTCTTATTATTCGGGCAGGATCGACGCCGAAAATAAGAGGGGCCTCACGCTTAAAGGCGCTGATATCACCTGGTCGGACAGCTCGGTCAACCTGAGCGTTGAATACATGAAAGGCGAGATCGAGAACCCGGCCCCTTTTGCCAAGGGAACGGCCGAGGGTTGGTTTGTCCTGTGTTCGATCAATTTCGGTTCCCTGAGCCCGCTCGTGGCCTATGAAAAATTCCGGTACGAGGATGCCTTCCACGGCTCGGGCTATGCGGGCCCCCTGGCCGCCGGCCTGGGCATTTTCGACAACCGCAATCTCTGGGCGATCGGCCTCGTGGCGACCATCCATCAGAATATCGTTTTAAAACTCGAATATGATTTCAACAAGGAAAGCAACCTTGAGCTCAAGAACAACATGTTCCGCGCTCAGGCGGCCGTCCATTTTTAGCGAGGAGTTCTATGGCCAACATCGTCGTTCTCGGGACGCAGTGGGGGGATGAGGGAAAAGGGAAGATTGTCGACCTGATCACGCCGTCCTTCGACGTCGTGGCCCGTTACCAGGGCGGGCACAACGCGGGCCATACGGTCTATGTTCGCGGGAAGAAGATCGTCCTTCACCTCGTCCCGTCCGGGATCCTTCACCCGGACACCCTGTGCCTCATCGGCAACGGCGTCGTCTTGGACCCGAAGGCGTTCCTCGAAGAGATCGCGGCGCTCAAGAAGCTGGCGGACATCCATGACGACAACATTCTCATCAGCAGGAACGCGCATTTGATCCTGCCCTACCACGGCCTCATCGAAAGATACAGCGAGGAGAGCCGGGGCGCCAAAAAGATCGGGACGACCTGCCGCGGCATCGGCCCGGCCTACGAGGACAAATCCGCGCGCCGGGGCATCCGGGCCGGGGACCTCCTCAACCTGGATGTGCTCAAAGAGAAGATCACGGAGAACACGGGCGAGTACAACGAATTCTTCCGGAGCCACGGGCTTCCCGAGCTGGACCCGCAAAAGATCTTCGAGGAATACAGGGACTATGCGGCCGCGATGCGGTCCCACATTCAGGAGGTCTCGCTCGTCCTGGATGAGAAGATCAGGGCCGGAAAGTCCGTTCTCTTCGAAGGCGCGCAGGGAACATTACTGGACGTCGATCACGGGACGTATCCTTATGTGACGTCATCGAATTCCACGGCCGGCGGCGTGTGCACGGGCCTCGGCATCGGTCCGACGAAGATCGACGCCGTCTTGGGCGTGACGAAGGCTTACACGACGCGCATCGGATCCGGACCGTTCCCGACCGAAATCTTCGATGACCTCGGCAAGACCATCGCCAAGCGAGGCGACGAGTTCGGGGCGACCACGGGACGGCCGCGCCGGTGCGGCTGGTTCGACGCGGTGGCGGTCTCTTACGCCTGCCGGGTCAACGGAATCGAAAGGATCGCGGTCACCAAGCCGGACGTGCTCGACGGCTTCGAAGAGATCCTGGTCTGCACGGCCTATAAATACAAAGGAAGTCCGCTCTCGAGCTTCCCGACCGAGCCCTGGGTCCTGGAAAAGGTCAGGCCTGAATACCGCCGCGTGCCCGGTTGGAAAGAACCTCTCCACGGCCTTCAAGAGTTTGCCGACCTGCCTCAAGCGTTCAAGGATTACCTGCTGATCATCGAAGACCTCGTCAGGGCCGAGGCCGCTATTGTCTCCACGGGCGTCGAACGTGGCGAAACGGTCTTCCGGGACGATGGGGTGGACGGACTCCTGAACTTGGAGGCCATTCGGCGGAACGGCCTGTCCGGGACTTAGAAAGACATTTTTTCCCGAAGACATTCGTGAAGAAGAAGGACCGTTTGAGGCAATGGATCGAGATCGACCGCAAGACGCTCGTCCATAATCTCCATCAATTCCAGAAGCTCATCGGCAAGGACGGACGGGAAATCATCACCGCGGAGCATCTGGCCTCTCTGGCCGGGACTATCAGCTATGAGATCCTGGCCCGGCTCAATCCGCAGACGTCCAGAATCGTAGTTTGAGAGTCTTGAAATTCCCCCGGAATCATGGCATAAATAGAGGTCTCGAATTTCTTGACTGAACGTTAAAGGAAATCTTCGCCCAAGGAACGCTTTCAGAATGCAGATCAAGGCCAAAACCAAGCTCGAGGTGCTCATGGACATCATTCGCGACCTTCACCGGCATGATCTACAAGGAAGAGAAGATCCTGTTTCCGATGACCCTGGAGACCCTGGACGAACGCGATTGGAGGCGGGTCAAACACGGCGAAGAGGTTGTCGGCTATGCCGGGGTGACGCCTGGCGCCGAGTGGGAGTCCTCCCAGCCATTTCCCGCAGAGGAGTTGAAAATGACGTACTATTCCAAACTTAGCCAGAAACTGAATCTCGACACGGGGGCGTTAACTCCCGAGCTCGTCAACCTGATCCTGAAGCACATGCCTTTGGATATGAGCTTCGTCGATGAGAACGACGCCGTCCTCTATTATTCGGACACGCCCGAACGGATCTTTTCCCGCACCCCGGCGGTCATCGGGCGCAAGGTCCAGAACTGCCATCCTCCGGCGAGCGTCCACATCGTCGAGAAGATCCTCAAAGCCTTCAAAGCCGGAACAAAGGACACGGCCGAGTTCTGGATCACGCTCAAAGGCCGGTTCATTCATATCCGCTATTTCGCTGTTCGCGACAAAAAAGGTGCTTATAGAGGATGTCTCGAAGTGAGCCAGGACGTGACGGCCATCCGGTCGCTCCATGGTCAGAAGAGGCTCCTGGACTGGGAATAAAGAAAAAGGAGGAACTTATGCGTGCCAAAGCCAAGACAAAAGCCAAAAAAGCGGCGAAGACCGTGAAGAAGACCGCGCTCAAGGTTAAAAAGGCCCCTGCCTTGGAATGCGGCGTGTGCGGCTACCGCGTCATCGTCGACCGTTCCTGCGGCTGCGCGGAGGAGCATGTCCTTGTCTGCTGCGGGCTGCCGATGACAAAGGCGTAGAAGCGACACGCTGAGCCGGAAGCCCGCCCTCCGAAAATCGCTTTATAAAAGACCGTTTTTCATCTATTATACTATTACTATAAATTTTATAGGAAAGAAAGGATGGAGCGATGATTATCGCCGAGCTGGCGATCTTTCCAACAAGTGAAGGAACCTCGGTCAGCCGCTTTGTCATGGAGGCCGTCCGCGTGATCGAAGAGTCCGGGCTGAAGAGCGAGACGGGCGGAATGTCTACGACCATCGAGGCGCCCGATCTAGCGGCGCTTTTCCGCGTGATCGGAGAGATCCATGATGTCTTGGTCAGGATGGGCGTGAAGAGGATTCACATCGATCTCCGCGTTGACCATCGGCTCGACAAGGAGGCGACGATCGAATCCAAGCTCAGGTCCCTCGGGAAGAAATGATCCGGACTGGATCCGAACAAGGGAGAGGACGAATGACGGAGACACACGGTTTTTCGCCGAACGCACTGCGGATTCTGAAGGCCCGGTACTTCATGAAGAACGAAAAAGGCGAATTTTTGGATAAAACGCCGTCTGACCTGTTCCGTCGCGTGGCCGCCCACATTGCCGAAGCGGAGAAAAATTCCACAGAGAGGCGCGCCTGGGCCCAGACGTTTTATGACGTCATGATGGCCCGCGACTTCCTGCCGAACAGCCCCACGTTGACCGGCGCCGGACGGGACATGTGCCTGAGCGCCTGCTTCGTCCTTCCGATCGAAGACTCGATGGAGTCCATTTTCGAGACGGTGAAGGACGCCGCCCTTGTCCACAAAGAAGGGGGCGGGACCGGTTTCGATTTCAGCAAACTCCGGCCGAGAGGGAGTTTCGTCCGGAAAACCCAGGGCGTAGCCTCTGGCCCTGTTTCGTTCTTGAAGGTCATCGACTCCGCGACCGAGGCCGTGAAGCAGGGCGGGACGCGGCGTGGGGCCAACATGGGCATCCTCCGGGCCGACCATCCGGATATCGAAGAATTCATCCTGATGAAGAAAGACGGCAAAACCCTGGGAAATTTCAATATCTCGGTCGCGGCGACGGACGCCTTCATGGAGGCCGTCAAGAAAGGGACGTCTTACGCCATTTATGACCCGTATAAGAAAAAGGTCATCGATCGAAAAGATGCCCGCAAGGTCTTTCGGATGATCGTCGAATCGGCCTGGGCCATCGGCGACCCCGGCCTCATCTTCATCGACCGCATCAACCAGGGCAACCCGACGAAAGGGCTGGGCTCCATCGATGCGACCAATCCCTGCGGTGAACAGCCCCTCCATGCCTATGAGTCATGCAATCTCGGCTCGATCAACGTCGCGAATTTCACCGCGGTCGAAAAAAAGGACCTGTTCGGCTGGGACCGGTTCGGGAAGGTCATTAGTGTTGCGGTCCGGTTCCTCGATGACGTCATCGACGTCAATACATACCCGCTGCCCCAGATCGAGGCGATGTCGAAGGGCAACCGCCGGATCGGGCTCGGCATCATGGGCTGGGCCGACCTCTTGATCAAGATGAAGATCAAATATGACTCCCCCTCGGCGCTGGCGTTCGCGGAGAGGCTCGCGTCTTTCCTCAGGACGAAGGCCGTGGAGGAGTCCCGCAAGCTGGCCGGCCTTCGCGGAAATTTCCCGAACATCGCCCGCTCCGTTTACAAAGGCAAGACCATGAGGAATGCCACGGTCTTCACCATCGCGCCGACGGGAACGATCTCCCGGATCGCCGGATGCTCGTCGAGCATCGAACCGGTGTTCGCTTTCGAATTTACGTCACACATTATCGACTCGGAGATCAAGGACCTCCACCCGCTCTACGAGGAATGGAAGAATCAGAATCCGGGAACAAAACACCCCGATTATTTCGTCACGGCCCACGACATCGCACCCGAAGGACATATCAAAATGCAGGCCGCCTTCCAGAAATATGTCGACAATTCGGTCTCCAAGACAATCAACCTTCCGCACGGAGCGACGCTCAAGGACGTGGAGAAAGCGTATCTGCTGGCCTATGACCTGGACACCAAGGGCATCACGATCTACCGAGACGGCTGCCGCGAAGACCAGGTCCTGATGAAGGGAGCGCCGGCTGAAAAACGCCTGCCCCAGGAGCGGCCGGACACCCTGACCTCGGTCACCGACAAGATTAAGACGGGATTCGGCAATCTCTATGTGACCATCACGTACTTCAACCAGAAGCCGTTCGAGGTGTTCGCCAGTATCGGCAAGAGCGGCTACACGACGATGGCCGACGCCGAGGCGATCGGGAGGCTCGTATCCTTGGCTCTGCGGAGCGGGGTGGACCCGAAAGAAGTCGTGAACCAGCTTAAAGGGATCGGCGGCTCGGAGCCGATTTTTACCGAGGGCGGGCTCGTGACCTCGATCCCGGACGCGATCGCCAAGGTCCTGGAACGCCATTTCGGCGCGGTCAAGAACAATGCGAAGGATCTCTTCCAATCGATCTGCAGGATGTGCGGCGCCACGCTCCCCGACGAGAAGTGCCCGACCTGCCCGAACTGCGGCTGGAACAAGTGCTCCTGAGGATGTCGCCGCGGAGGGCGATGACGCTCAGTCTTTGATCTTTCTCACGGTGGCGTGGAATTCTCCGTTTTTTTTCCAGCTGTTGACTGACTTTTTCGACGATCTGGAGCATGAGGTTGATGTTCTTATGCCCCTCTTTCAAAACGGCGCTGGGCTTCATGGCAGCCTCCTTTCAGCCTCTTAGACTATAACTACTAAGGCTATAGGAATAGTATAAATAGTTTCTGGAAAAGGTCCACTTTTTCTTATATAATAAAAGTGGATAAAATCTCAATGTGGGATTATATTGATTGCTTCAGCTAAGGAGTCACCGATGAAGGAAAAAGTCGAAGCCGCTTTGAATAAGATCCGGCCGGCGTTGATAGCCGACGGGGGGAACGTGGAGCTCGTCGAGGTGGACGACAAAGGCGTCGTGAAGGTCAGATTGACGGGCGCTTGCGGCGGATGCCCGATGTCTCAGATGACGCTCAAGATGGGCATCGAGCGGATCCTTAAAAAAGAAGTCCCGGAAGTCAAAGACGTCATCGCCCTGTAATTTTCGCCGGAAGCGAACATGAAGAGAGTCTATCTCGATCACATCGCCGCGACGCCGCTCCTTCCTGCGGCCCTGGAGGCGATGCTTCCGTTCCTGAGGGAGCGCTTCGGGAACCCGCAGAGCATTCATTCGGACGGTCAGGTCGTGCTCGAAGCCGTTGAAGAGGCGCGGGAGAAGGTCGGGGATTTGATCAACGCTTCGGCCGGCGAGATTCTCTTCACCGCAAGCGGATCGGAAGCGAACAATATGGCCGTCAAAGGGCTGGCCTTGGCCAGCCGCAGCAGAGGCACGCACCTCATTTTTTCGGCGGTCGAGCACCTGTCCGTCCTTAATGCAGCCAAGAGCCTGGAGAAATCGGGATTCAGGGCGACGCTCGTGCCGGTCGATAAAACCGGCCTTGTCGATCCCCGGGACGTTGAAAAAGCCCTGACGAAGGAAACGACGCTCGTTTCGGTCATGCTGGCCAACTCCGAAGTCGGGACGATCGAACCCGTAGCCGAAATCGCCAAGATTTGTCGAGCGCGTAACGTGCTCGTCCACACGGATGCCGTGGCCGCTGCCGGGAACATCCCCGTAGATGTCAAGGCGCTCGGCCTGGATGCCTTGAGCCTGGCCGGAGACCAGTTTTACGGTCCGAAAGGAGGCGCGGCCCTTTTCTTGAAAAAAGGAACGCGCATTCTGCCGCTCATCGACGGCGGGATCCAGGAAGGCGGCCGCCGGGGCGGCACAGAGAACGTCGCGGCCATCGTCGGCTTGGGCAAAGCGGCCGAGATCGCCCTGGCCAGAATGGGCGAGAGGATGAAAAAAGCGCGCGCGCTCAGCGACATGCTGATCGAAGGCCTTCCCAAAAAGATCGACCATTGCGTCCTGACCGGGCATCGCGAGAATCGCCTTCCCCATCACGCCAGCTTCTGCATCGAATTCATCGAGGGCGAGGCCATGCTCCTGAGCCTTGATATGAAAGGAATTGCGGCATCGAGCGGTTCGGCATGCACATCCAAGGCGCTCAAGGCTTCGCATGTGCTCCTGGCCATGGGCATGGATCACGCCCTGGCCCAGGGATCGATCGTCTTTAGTTCGCTCGAAAGCACCTCGGCTGAAGATATCGATTATCTGCTCGATGTTTTCCCGCCGATCATCGACAGGCTGCGGAAAATGTCTCCTCTCTATACGAAATTTCTGGAGGAAAAGAAGAAATGATCTACTCCGATAAAGTCATGGACCATTTTTCAAATCCGCGCAACGTGGGAGTCCTTCCCGACGCCGACGGCGTCGGCCAGGTCGGCAATCCCGTGTGCGGCGATATGATGGCGTTTTATATCAAGGTCAAGGACAATCGCCTGACCGACATCAAGTTCCAGACCTTCGGCTGCGGCGCGGCCATCGCTGTGTCGAGCATAGTCTCCGAGATGGCCATGGGCAAGACGCTCAAAGAGGCCATGGCCATCACCAACGATAAGGTGGCCGAGGAACTCGGCGGCCTGCCCAAGAACAAGCTCCACTGTTCGAACCTCGGCGCGGACGCCCTGCACGAAGCCATCAAAGATTACCAGAGCAAGAGCCAGACCGGCGCCAAGGAAGCAGCGGCGGCCGCATCCCCGACGCACGATGTCCACGATGAGTCCTGCTCCTGCCCCTACTGCGACGGCCCGCTCGAGGGCATGGAAGAAGTCTGTTCCTGTCATCACTGCGACATCGAGCTCATGGAATGTCCGGAATGCGGGAAATACACGAATAAAGCGGAAGAAACCTGTGTCAGCTGCGGCGCCAAGATCGCGAAATAAACGGCCATGATCGAGGACCTGGATAAGGGAGCGCTCTCTCAAAAGATCCGGGAGCTCAAGAAGAAGCGGAACGCGATTATCCTTGCCCATAACTACCAGATCGGCGAGGTCCAGGAAACGGCCGATTTCATCGGTGATTCCCTGGAGCTGAGCCAGAAAGCGGCGGCCGTGGACGAGGACGTCATCGTCTTCTGCGGGGTTCATTTCATGGCCGAGTCCGCGTCGATCCTCTCGCCCCAGAAGACCGTCCTCCTCCCAGACCTCCGCGCCGGCTGCCCCATGGCTGATATGGTCACGGCCTCGGAGCTCGTCGAGTGGAAAAAACGGTGGCCCGGCCGGCCGGTCGTCTGCTACGTCAACACGTCGGCCGAGGTTAAGGCTGAATGCGACATCTGCTGCACCTCTTCAAACGCCGTCAAGGTGGTCGAAAGCGTTCAAGGACGGGAAGTCTTGTTCGCGCCCGACAAGAACCTGGCGGCGTGGACGGCGCGCCAGACGAGCAAGACGATCATTGCCTGGGACGGCTACTGCTACGTCCACAACAATATTCTGGCCCGGGACATCCGAGAGAAAAAGAAAATGTTCCCCGAGGCTGAGGTCTGGGTCCATCCCGAGTGCCGGCCAGAAGTCATCGACCTGGCCGATAAAGTCCTGTCCACGGGGAAGATGGTCAAGGAAGCGAGGGTGACCGAGGCCCGAGATATCATCATCGGCACAGAGGTCGGGATCATCTATCGGCTGAAGAAGGACAATCCCGAAAAGAATTTCTATCCCGCCCATGATATGGCCTTTTGCGCCAACATGAAAAAGATCACCCTGAAAAAGGTCTATCTAGCCTTGGACCAGATGATCCATCGCGTCGAGGTCCCCCCGGCCACCGCCGACAGGGCTCGGGGAGCGATTGAAAAGATGGTCAGACTCTAGAAGGAGGAATAATGTGAAGAAGATGTCCGATTCTGAGGGAGATAAGGGAATATAAAAGAATCCGTGGCAGATGAGAAATGGAGGGAAGCATGACTATCGACGCTTCTTTGAAGCCCCCTGAGATCCTGGCCGTGGCGGTCAGGTCCGAGATGGACGCCGCAGCGCTCTATAATCATCTCCGCGGCCGGGTGAAGAACGAGATCCTGATCCAAAAGCTCGAGTTCCTGGCGAACGAAGAAACGCGCCATAAGGCCATTCTCGAACGATTGTTCGCCGACAGGTTCCCCGGACAGAAGCTTCGGGTTCCCGAATCGTCGTCCGGGCCGGTCAAGAGCGTCCCTGTCGATGAGACGACTTCGGTCCTGGACCTTTTCAAGCTCGCCATGGAGAAGGAGAAACAGGCCGAGGAGTATTATAGAGAGTCCAAGAAAAAGATCGAGGACCCTAGCAGCCAGAAGATCCTGGATTATCTGAGCCGGGTCGAGCGAAGCCACTACTTCATGCTCAAGTCCGAGATCGACCTGCTTGAGAAATTTCCCGAATATTTCGACGTCGAGGATTTCCACATCGGCCAGGACCTGTTCCACGTCGGGCCGTGAAAAATGGACAATCTTAAAGACCGCGTCGTCAAGATCATCGGGATCCTCGAAAAGGAATATCCGCACAGCCGGACCGCTCTCGCCTTCGAAACCCCGCTCCAGATCCTGATTGCCACGATCCTTTCCGCCCAGTGCACCGACGAGCGGGTGAACCGGCTCACGCCGGCCCTATTCAAGAAATATCCGGACGCCGAAGCATTCGCCAAGGCAGACCGGGCCGAGCTCGAAAAGGACATCCGGCCGACGGGTTTTTTCCGCAACAAAGCTAAGTCCATCATCGGCGCTGCGGCCAAGATCGTGAGCGATTTCGGGGGGCGCGTGCCGGACACGATGGCCGAGCTCATTCGGCTTCCCGGAGTCGCCCGGAAGACTGCGAACATCGTCCTCTCGTCGGCATACCGAAAGGCCGAAGGGATCGCCGTAGACGTCCATGTCAAGCGGCTCTCCGGACGGCTGGGCCTGAGCAAACAGGAGGACCCGGAGAAGATCGAGCGCGACCTCATGGAGATCGTCCCCAAAAAGCATTGGCTGGATTTCAACTACCTGCTGGTCCATCATGGCCGGAAAACCTGTCAGGCCCGCAAGCCCAAATGCCCGGAGTGCAAGCTGGCTAAGCTCTGTCCCTCGGCCGTTTTTTAGATCATTCGTTTCCTAAATCGGTGTATAATTCGATGAGGGAAGCCGAATTCCAATATGATCAAAGAGGCGAGGCTCTATAAGGCGCTCGAGGCCGGACGGGTCGAGTGCGCTCTCTGCGCCCACCGCTGCCGGATCAATCCGGGCAAATTCGGCGTCTGCGGCGTCCGGGAAAACTACGACGGCAAGCTCATGAGCCATGTCTACGGTGAAGTCATCGCCGCCCATGTGGACCCCATCGAAAAAAAGCCCTTTTTCCATTTCCTGCCCGGGACGACGTCGTTCTCGATCGCTACGGTCGGCTGCAATTTCCGCTGCCCGTTCTGCCAGAACTGGGAGATATCGCAAGCCTCAAAAAAAGATAAATCGGGCGGCCGCGGATATGCCCTGTCACCCGAGGATGTCGTCCGGAACGCCCTGGATCAAGGCTGCCGAAGCATTTCTTACACCTACACCGAGCCGACCATCTTCTTCGAATACGCCTACGACACGGCCGTGCTGGCCAAGAAGTCCGGCCTCGCGAACAATTTCGTGACCAACGGTTTCATGACAGCCGAAGCCCTCGAAACCATCCAACCCTACTTGGATGCGGCCAACGTGGACCTCAAGGCTTTCCGCAACGAGACTTATAAAAAGGTCTGCCGGGCCCGGCTGGAGCCCGTCCTCGATTCCATCCGCCTGATGCGGAAGCTCGGCATCTGGGTCGAGATCACGACGCTCGTCGTTCCGGGCATGAACGATGGCGAAGAAGAGCTGAGGGATATCGCCCGGTTCATCGCCGGCGTCGATCCCGACATTCCCTGGCACATCAGCCGCTTTCATCCGGATTATAAATACACGGATGCGAAACCGACGCCGATCGAGACGATGCGCAAGGCCTTCACGATCGGCAGAAAAGAAGGACTTCGCTACGTGTATATCGGCAATGTCATGGACGAAGGGGATTTCACGCTCTGCCCGAAGTGCCTGAGGCCGCTCATTCAACGCCGCGGATTCTGGGTCGAGGATAACAGGGTCCAGGACGGCCGGTGCCCTTACTGTAAAGCCCCCATCGCCGGCGTTTTCTGAAACCGCGAAGCCTTTATATCAAAAACAAAAATGAGCATCAAATGTGCTATATTATTAAATCATGGAGAAATATAGGATTTTGCCCCATACCGCCGACGCCAAATTCCAAGCCTTCGGCGCGTCGCTCGAAGAGGCGTTTGCCAATGCCGCCCTGGCCACAGCCTCCCTGATGTGGGATTGGGGGGAGGCCAAGAATACGCATTCTTTTCCGGTCAGCGTCCAGGGGATCGATCTCGAGCAGCTCCTCTATCGATTCCTCGAGGAGATTCTTTTCCTTCTCAACACGAAGAAATTTCTCCTGGGCTCGATCAAAGACCTGAAGATCGAAAAGATCGACGGCGTTTACCGGCTGGAGGCCGTCTTCTGGGGCGATGAATTTCAGGATCATTACGAGGTCTTCGGCGACGTCAAGGCCATCACCTATAGTGAAATGAAGATCGAGCAATGCAGCGGACGCTGGACGATCCAGGTCGTGGTGGATATGTAAGGTCGGGCCATGGAACTCAAAAGGATAAACGACAACACCTGGGAAATTCCCAAGCACGGCGAGATGAAAGTCCCAGCCCTGATCTATGCTTCACGGAAGCTGCTCGACGCGATCCGGGGCGACCTGACGCTCGAGCAAGCGAAGAATGTCGCCTGCCTCCCCGGCATTCAGCGGATGTCTTACGTCATGCCGGACGCCCATCAGGGCTACGGATTTCCGATCGGAGGCGTGGCCGCGTTCGATCTGGAAGAAGGCATCATTTCGCCGGGAGGCGTCGGCTACGACATTAACTGCGGCGTCCGCCTCCTCCGGACGGATTACATCGAAAAGGACGTTACGGCGAGGCGCAAAGAGCTTCTGGCTGAAATATTTAAAGAAGTCCCGGCCGGGGTTGGCAAGGGAGGGGTGACCAAGCTCAGCCAGAGTGTCCTCAAAGAGATTCTGGTCAAAGGTGCGGGATGGGCGGTCGAGAACGGATACGGCACAAGCAACGACCTGCAGATGACCGAAGAGCAGGGGCGGATGAAGGACGCCGACGGGACTTATGTCTCGCACCGTGCCCTTGAACGCGGCATCCCTCAGCTCGGAACGCTGGGCGCCGGCAATCATTTTCTTGAGATCCAGAGAGTTGACCGGATTTATGATGACGACGTGGCGAAAGTTTTCGGCATCGATGCCGAAGGCCAGATCCTGGTCATGATCCATTGCGGGAGCCGGGGTCTCGGCCACCAGGTGGCCTCGGATTACATCCAGTCCATGGAGAATACGTTCGGCATCAAGGGCCTGCCCGACCGCGAGCTCATCCACGCTCCGATCAAGTCATCCCTGGGCCAGCAGTACTATAGATCCATGTCCGCCGCCGTGAATTACGCTTTCGCCAACCGGCAGATGATCGCCCACTGGGTCCGTGATGTTTTCAAGAAAGTCTTGGGGAGCTCGCAGGGGATGCGTCAGGTCTATGATGTCTGTCATAACGTGGCCAAGATCGAAAAGCATACCGTCGAAGGCCGGGAGAAAGACCTCTGCATCCACCGTAAGGGGGCGACCCGAAGCTTCGGCCCGGGGAGGATCGAAATTCCCGAAGCTTACCGCGCCGTCGGACAGCCTGTGATTATCCCCGGAAGCATGGGGACAGCCTCCTATATTCTGCTGGGAACGCCCGGGGCCGAAGCGCTGAGCTTTTCCTCGACGGCCCACGGCGCAGGGCGTCTCATGTCCCGCCATGAAGCTATCCGCCGGTTCCGCGGGGAGCAGATCCGCGATGATCTGGCGAAAAAGGGGATCGAGCTTCAGTCCACGAGCTGGAAGGGTATCGCCGAGGAAGCGCCGGCGGCCTACAAAGACGTGGATGAAGTCGTCCGGGTTTCCCATGAGGTCGGCATCGGCCGCCTCGTCGCCCGCGTCGTGCCGGTCGGCGTCATGAAAGGTTGATCACAACTGCGATTTCCGGCTCATTTCTTTCACAAAATCAAGGAGGACACGGTCTGGAGCGGCCTCCGGCCGGACAATCGCCCTGTAAGACTTCAAAACTTGGCCGAAGACCATAGACGTTTGCCCCGGCCCTTGATGACTTCAGTCCCCTGGATTACGGTCAGCTCGCGACCTTATCGATGCCCTTCTCGGTAGTCATTTCCCCTCCAAATTGACTTTTTTCCCGGCAATTCTTATTTTATAGGCGTCATGAGAATCGATCATTATTCATTCGGCAGCATCACGATCGACGGGAAAGAATATTCTTCCGATATCATTATCTATTCCGAGAGGGTCGATTCTTCCTGGTGGAGACAAGAGGGACACAATCTCCAGCCCGCCGACCTCACGGACATTGTTAAGGCCAAACCCGATATTTTGATCGTCGGGACGGGATTTTTTGGAGTGATGTCCGTTCCAGCAGAGACCATTTCATTTCTCAAGTCCCACGGGCTTGAAGTCCAGGTCATGCCGACAAAAAAAGCCGTCGAGCTTTTCAACGACGTCCAGGGAAAAACCAAAAGTTGTGTCGCCGCCCTGCACTTAACCTGCTGAACGCTCACGCCGCGCCTTTTTAGATAGGAAATCCGCCCTCCGCAGAGGTTCTGAAATTCTGTAATGACGCGTGCAAGCGAGGACAATATCGATGGAATCGACAAAACTGACCCTGTGGCCGGGCGAAACAAACAATGGCCGTATTCCATCTCTCGTCCTCAAGACGGCGCCGATGATCTTTCCTTCATGAAGCAGGGGAGACCAATGGCCTTTTTCATTTAAAGACGAGCTTGAAAAACCTTCTTTTGCCGATCTTGAGGATTGCTTCCCGGCTCGTCAGTTCGATCATATAACCGATGTCATCGATCCGTTTGCCATTAAGATAAACGCCACCCTGGCTAATAAGCCGTTTAGCCTCGCCGCGGGATGAGACGATTTGATTTTGGACGAGAAGATCGATGATGAGTCTTTTTTCTGAATCTTTGCCGGAGTCAAGAGTATGGATGACGATCTCTTTGATATCCTCCGGAATCTCTTTTTTCTTAAACACCCGGTTGAACTCGTTGGCAGCTTTTTCGGCTTCCTCTTTTCCCCAGAAATCGGCGACGATCGACTTTGCCAGGTTCACTTTTAGGTCGCGCGGATGGGCGCGGCCAGCCTCAGCGTCCTTTTTCCACTTGTTGATTTGAGCCGGGGGGAAGTCCGTCAGCAGCTCATAATATTTGAACATCAGCGGATCGGAGATGGACATGATTTTGCCGAAGATCTCGTTCGGCGGCTCGGTGATGCCGACATAGTTGTCGAGCGATTTGCTCATTTTCTCGACGCCGTCCAGACCTTCGAGGAGCGGCAGGGTGATGACGATCTGGGGCTCCTGCCCGTATTCGCGCTGGATCTCGCGGCCGACGAGCAGGTTGAATTTCTGGTCTGTGCCGCCCATCTCGACATCGCAGCGGAGAGCAACGGAATCGTAGGCTTGATAAAGCGGATACAGGAGCTCATGGATTGAGATCGGCTTTCCGGCTCTGTATCTCTTCGTGAAGTCGTCGCGCTCCAGGATGCGGGCGACTGTGTATTTCGCGGCGAGGCTGATGACGTCGAAGCTCGTCAGCGCGCCAAGCCAGCGCGAGTTGAAATCGATGATCGTTTTGACAGGGTCGAGGATCTTGAAGACTTGGGCTTTGTAGGTTTCAGCGTTAGTGGCGATTTCTTCGCGGGTCATGGGAGGGCGGGTAGCCGAGCGGCCCGAGGGATCGCCGATAAGACCCGTAAAGTCGCCGATGAGAAACACGACATCGTGCCCCATGTCCTGAAAGTGCTTCATTTTACGGAGAATAACTGTGTGCCCGAGGTGGATGTCGGGCGCCGTGGGGTCAAAGCCGACCTTGACCTTGAGGGGCTTTTTCTCCCTGAACGAGCGGACAAGTTTGGCTTTAAGCTCGCTCTCTTGAATGATCTCGAGGCAGCCTTTCTTCAGGATTTCAATTTGTTCATCAACGGGTTTCATGGCTTCATTATATTAAGAGCGGGGCCGAAATTAAAGAATAAAAACGCAGCGGCCGCGGACCTCGAGCTTTCCTTCAAAGAACAACCGCACGGATTCGGGATAAATCTTGTGCTCTTCGACGAGGATCCGGGCGGCGAGCGTTTCCTCGGTGTCGTCCTGCATCACGGGGACGACGGCTTGAAGAATGATCGGGCCCATGTCGACTTCCGCCGAGACGAAATGGACCGTGGCGCCCGAAAATCGCACGCCCCAGTCGATCGCCTTCTGCTGAACGTGAAGCCCAGGGAACGAGGGCATCAGGGCCGGGTGGATGTTCATGATCCGGTTTTTGAATTCGTTACAGAACATGGGCGTCAGGACTTTCATGTAGCCGGCGAGGCAGATGAGATCGACATTCCGTTTCCGGGCTTCGTGGATGATTTCCTTGTCGTATTCTTCTTTCTCGGCGTAGAGCTTGGGGTTGATGTAGAGCGTCTCGAGTCCCCGTTTTTTTGCGATCTGCAGGCCGGCGGCATCCTCTTTGTTGCTGAAGACCAGAGCGACGTCGGCGTTAATGCGTCCGTCGAGGATCGCGTCGTGGATCTTCATAAAATTCGAGCCGCGGCCCGAGATCATGACCATGATCCGTCCGCGCTTTTTGGGGCTTCGGAAAATCTCTTCGGCCATGGGTCCTTCCTTTTTATTTATTTTACAGTGAAATTTCGAGGGATGGCCTCTTTCCACTCTTTATAGACTTCCGCGACCGGGACATTCACGAGCGCTTTGCCTTTGAGGCTGATCCGGATCTTTTTCCCGCCGACTTTTCCGATCGCCACGGCCTTGACGCCTTTTTTCCTGGCCAGGGCGAGGAGCTTTTTGAGCTTCGAGGATTTCGCCGTCACCAGAATCCGGGACTGTGTTTCTCCGAAAAGCAGCGCATCCGGCCGCCATTCGTCGTTCAAATCGAGCTCGCATCCGATTTTTTTTCCGCTGAAGAATCCGCATTCAGCAGCGCAGACCGCCAACCCGCCTTCGGAGAGGTCGTGGGCCGACTCGAGGAATCCGGCTTCAGCGGCTTCGAGGCACAATTCCTGGACGGCTTTTTCTTTGGCGAGGTTGATCGCCGGCGGGTTCCCGTCCTCTCGGCCGAATTGAATCTTAAGATATTCCGATCCGCCCAATTCCTCTTTGTTCTCGCCAAGCAGGACGACCGCGTCGCCTTCTTCTTTAAAGCCGGGCATGACGACTTTGTTGATATCCTTGATGAGGCCGACGATGCCGAGGACCGGTGTGGGATAGATCGAAACGCCTTCCGTGTCGTTATAGAAACTGACGTTCCCGCCGGTGACCGGAATCTCGAAAGCCTTGCAGGCTTCGGACATTCCCTCGACCACTTCCTTAAACTGTCCCATGACCTCTGGTTTCTCGGGATTGCCGAAGTTCAGGCAGTTGGTGACGCCGACCGGGCGGGCGCCGACACAAGCGAGATTTCGGCAGGCTTCGGCCACAGCGATGATTCCGCCCGCCCTTGGATTGAGATGGGCGTAAAGCGAATTTCCATCCAGGGTCATGGCCAGCGCTTTCTTCGAATCTTTGATTCGCAGCACCGATGCGTCGGCGCCGGGAAGAAGAATCGTATTCGTCTGGACCATGTGGTCGTACTGCCGGAAAACCCATTCCTTATTGGCGATGGTCGGAGAAGCCACGAGGTTCATAAGAATTTTATTGAAGTCCTCGGGAATCGGAATTTCCCGGATGGTGATCTCTTTTTTTGGCTGGGCGGGAGCCGCGTAAGGCCGCTCGTAAATAGGGCAGAGATCCACGATCGCCGAGACCGGGATATCGACCACGATCTCGGCGTGGAACCCGACCCTCATTTGTCCGCCTTCGATGACCTTGCCGATCTCGACCGCGTCCAGGTCCCACTTGGCAAAAACGTTTTTGACCTCTTTGACCTTTTCCGGCTTGGCGACGATGAGCATCCGCTCCTGCGATTCCGAGAGCAGGATCTCATAGGGCGTCATGCCCTCTTCGCGCTGCGGAACCAGGTCGAGGTTGATCTCGATGCCCGTGCCTGACTTGGCCGGCATTTCCGAGATCGAGCACGTCAGCCCGGCCGCCCCCATGTCCTGGATGCCGACGATCAAGGTTTTGTCCATGACTTCGAGGCAGGCCTCGAGGAGGAGCTTTTCCTTGAATGGATCGCCGACCTGGACATTCGGCCGCTTGTGCTCGATCTCCTCTCCGAATTCCTGGGAGGCCATCGTCGCACCGTGGATGCCGTCGCGTCCGGTCTTCGAGCCAACGTAAAGGACCCTGTTGCCGATGCCCTCGGCCTTGGCGTAGAAGATCTTGTCCTTTTTGGCGATACCCAGGCAAAAAACATTAACGAGCGGGTTCAAGGAATAGCAGTTATTGAAATAAACATCGCCGCCGACCGTGGGCACGCCGATCGAGTTTCCGTAGGAAGAAATACCCGAGACGACGCCATCCATGACCGACCGGTTCTTGGGCGATGCGAGCGGGCCGAACCGGAGCGAATCGAGGAGCGCGATCGGCCGGGCGCCCATGGTGAAGATGTCGCGGAGGATGCCGCCGACACCGGTCGCCGCGCCCTGGAACGGTTCAATAAACGATGGATGGTTGTGGGACTCGATCTTAAAGACGATGACCTGACCGTCGCCGATGTCGATAATGCCGGCATTCTCTCCCGGCCCCTGGACGACGTTTTTGCCCTTGGTCGGGAGCTGCTTGAGATAGAATTTCGAGCTCTTGTAGCTGCAGTGCTCGGACCACATGGCCGAGAAGACGCCGAGTTCGGTGAGGTTCGGCTCGCGGCCGATGAGCTTGACGATCAGGCCGTATTCGTCACGGGTCAGGTTATGGTTGTCGAGTATCTTTTGATCGATCATCTATGCACCTTGTTTCGGGTTCGCAGAGGTATGCGGGCCCGATCAAAATTTCGAGATTATGGATTCAAAGATCACCCGGCCGTCCTCGCTCCCGAGGAGCCTCTCCGAAGCGCGCTCCGGATGGGGCATCAGGCCCATGACGTTCCCCCGCTTGTTCATCAGGCCGGCGATGCTGTGGAGCGAGCCGTTGACGTTGGTTTCCTCGGTCAGGCTGCCGTTCGCGCCCGAATACCGGAAGACGACCTGGCTGTTTTTCTCGATCTCTTTTAATGTCTCCGGCGGAGCGAAATAGTTGCCGTCGAAGTGGGCGATAGGAACCCGGAGGACCTGCCCTTTCTTGCCTTTGTGGGTGAAGCGCGTCCGTTCGTTCTCGAGGCGAATGGTGACAAACTGGCAGAGGAACTTCAAATTCTTGTTGCGAAGCATGGCCCCGGGAAGAAGGCCGAGCTCGAGCAGCACCTGGAAGCCGTTACAAATGCCGAGGACGATACCGCCCTTGTCGGCGAATTCGCCCACTTCCTGCATGAGAGGGGAGAAGCGGGCGATGGCGCCCGACCTCAGATAATCGCCGTAGGAGAACCCGCCGGGAAGGACGACGCAGTCCACGCCCTGCAGGCCATGGTCTTTATGCCACAGCCATGTCGTCGGCTGTTGGATGACGTTCTTTAAAACATGGAACGTGTCGAAATCGCAGTTGGAACCGGGAAAGATAACGACTCCGAATTTCACCTTCGTTATGCCTCGATGATCTGCCAGGTGAATTTTTCAATGATGGGATTGGCCAGGACCTTGTCCGAGATTTCCGGAATGATCTTTTCGGCGTCCGCCTTTGTCGCGCCGGCGAGGTCGATCTCGAAGACCTTGCCCTGCCGGACGTCCTTTATGGCCCTGTAGCCCAAGGTATGGAGGGCGTTTTTCACCGTCTGCCCCTGGGGATCGAGGACGCTGTCTTTGAAGGAGACGAGGATTCTAACTTTCATGGCCGAGGACCCTTTCAAATATGTAGTCGATCTTTTCAAGGTATGGCTTGAGCGAGAAGCATTCCTCGATTTCCTTGGGGGTGAGCGTCTTCCGGATGTCCGGATCGGCCAGCACGAGCTCCTTGAAATCAAGATTCTCGTTCCAGGCCTTGAGGCTGTTCCTTTGGACGAGGTGGTAAGCCTCGTCGCGGACAATACCTTTCCGCGTCATGGCCAGGAGGACGCTCTGAGAGAAGATCAGGCCTCGTGTGGCCTGGATATTTCTTTTCATGTTTTTCGGATGGACGCGCCAGTTCTTGATGATGTCGATCGTCTCAGTCAGCATGAAGTCGGCCAGGATGAAAGAATCCGGGAAAATCACGCGCTCGGCCGATGAATGAGAGATATCCCGCTCGTGCCAGAGCGGGATGTTCTCGAGCGCGACATGGAGGTTGCCGCGGACGAGGCGGGCCAGGCCGGAAATCCGCTCGCAGCGGACGGGATTTTTCTTATGGGGCATGGAGGATGAGCCTTTTTGGCCCGTGGTGAACGGCTCTTCAAGCTCGAAGACTTCGCTCCGCTGGAGGTGGCGGATCTCGACGGCGAACTTTTCGAGCGTCGAGGCGATGATGGCCAGCACGCTCATGACTTCGGCGTGGCGGTCGCGTTGAAGAACTTGGGTTGAGACGGGCGCGGGTTTGAGCCCGAGTTTCTTCAGCGCATGGACTTCGACCCGGGGATCGAGGTGAATATAGGTCCCGACCGAGCCCGAGATCCGGCCGACGCTGATGACGTCGATAGCGTGCTCGACCCGGACGATGTGCCGCTTGATCTCTTCGAACCAGACGAGCACTTTGAACCCGAACGTGACCGGCTCGGCGTGGACGCCGTGCGTCCGGCCCATGCAGATCGTTTTCTTGTGCTTGAGCGCTTCTTTTTTAAGGATCTTTTTGAGCTCGATGAGGCGCTTGCGGATCTTTTCGAGCGATTCGCGGACGAGGAGCGAGAGGGACGTGTCCACGATATCGTAGGACGTCAGGCCGAGGTGGATGAAACGGCTGTCCTCGCCGACCTTTTCCGCGACGGATGAGAGAAAAGCGATGATGTCGTGCTTGACGACGCGCTCGATCTCCTCGATGCGCTTGACGTCGAAGCCCGCTTGCGTTTTGATGCGCTTGAGGGCCGGGGCCGGGATCTTCCCCAGCTTGGCCCAGGCTTCGCAGATGGCGATTTCGACGTCGAGCCATTTGCGGAATTTGTTGTCCTCGGTCCAGACAACGCCCATTTCAGGATTGGTGTATCGTTCGATCATGGGAGAGGCTATCCTTTATATCTTAAAAAAGGGTAGAGAGAATCATATCAATAAAAATTGAGGCGGTCAACTTGAAAAAGGCGCGAAGATCGTGGACTTGGACTCGAAACTCGATGTCCAAGAAAGAGAGAATTCCGGAGACGCGCAGGGGATCGACGGATTCGGTGGTTTGCTCTCAAATTCTGTTAAATGCATAGGTTTGACCCCAAGGATTCGGTATAATCATTGTCTAATCCTATGAATGAGAAAATGCAGACTCTCGCTGACGATAGGCTTGTTGATCTGGCGAAATCCGGCCGTATCGAGGCCTATGCGGAGCTGGCCTGGCGGGTGCAGGAGAAGATCTATCACACGATCTTCGGGATGACGCGCAACCATGAGGACGCCGACGACCTGACCCAGGAAACATTCATGTCCGCTTATAAGGCTTTGGGCAGCTTCAAGCAGAGATCGAGCTTTTACACCTGGGTTTACCGGATTGCCGTCAACCTGACACTCAATTTTTTGAAGAGAAAAGGCCGGGAGAAAGGCCGGGAGGGCTTCGAGGACAACACGTCGGTCTATGATAGGGTTGAATATGAGGCGATGTCGCCGGAAGGCGATTCGCTCAAAAAGGAGTTTAAGGAGATGCTCGAAAAGGCGATCGAGTCGCTTCCGTTAGCTTATAAGGCTGCGTTCAACCTCGTTGTCTTCCAGGGCATGTCCCACGGCCGGGCGGCCGAGGTCCTCGGCTGCTCGGAGAACACAGTCTCCTGGAGAATGCACAAGGCCCGGAAGATGCTCCAGGACCGGCTGAGGCCGCATTTATAAGAGGTGTGCCATGAGATGCAAAAAGATCGAAAAATGGGTTTCGGACGAAATAGACGGGAGTCTCTCTCGAAAAAAGCAGAGAATCCTGGCCGGCCATCTGGCGAATTGCGCTTTGTGCCGCGGCTATAAGCAGCGTCTTGAAAAACTCCAGGGTGAGGCGAAGAATCTGCCCCGGCCCGCCCTCGCTCCCGGATACTGGCAGGAATCGATCGCCAAGCTCAAAGCGAACCTCGAGAAGGCTAAACCGGCCGAACAGAAAGAGTTCAAACTCCGTCCCCGGCAGGCGCCCGCGTTTTTCCCGGGCAGGCGCTGGGCCTGGGCCGGAGTCGCTTCCCTCCTTGCCGTCGCCGCGGGACTTTATTTCATCCTGTTCCAGGCTAAAGTCCCTCTGGTAACTTTTCCGGTCGCCTTTGCCGACCAGGTCAACAGCCTATACGAAAAGATCGGCGACAACTCAGACCTTGAAGAGGAATTCAACTCTGTGCTCAAGGCCTCGATCAGAGAGGTGGCCGGAGAATCCGACGGCGAGGTCAAACACCTGCTCTACGGAAATTCATTTTTCATAGAAAGCCTGTCCGATGAAGAAGTCCAGCTCTTGGACTCCGAGATCAGCAAAGTTTTAAATCTAAAGATATAGGAGGGAAGAGATGAGAGCCAAATATATCTGCCTGATTATGGCCTTTCTTGTCTTCTTGAGCACGGTGGCCTTTGGACAGGGCCAGGGCAACGGCATGCAAAACCGGCAAAGAGTCCGCGAGAACCTGGCTACACTGAGGTTGCTCCGCCTGACCCAGGCCTTGGATCTATCAGAAGAGCAGGCGGCCAAGATCTTCCCAACAGTCAATAAAATCGAGAAAGATAAACTAAGGATCCAGAGAGACATGAGCGCGGATATTCGGGACCTCCGTCAGCTCGTCCAGAACGATCCCCTGAAAGAAGCTGAGATCATGGCCAAGATCAAGAGCGTGAAAGACGCCCAGCGGCTCATCCGGCAGAAGGACGACGAGCTCGAAGCTTACCTCGAAAACAACGTGACCACGGTCCAGAAGGCGAAACACGTGCTCTTCCAGATCGAATTCTACCGCTTTTTAGAGCAGAGCTTGGACCGCGGCCGTCAGATGCGCAACAACCCGCCCCCGGCTCCGATCAAAAAAGACAAATAAGGGCGGCTCTATCTTTTTATATACCTTACGAATATATACGCTCCCATTAAGCTCGGAATCGAGACCGCCCTTCATGTGAAAAGGATAATCCCGGCCGTGGATCGATGTCAACGACACGAGGATGGCACCCGGATGTCATTGACATCTTTTTTTGTCATAATTTATGCTTCCTCACGATGGTTGGATGGGAGAATCGGAGCGAAAATGCGCCCTCGGCCGGCGCCGCCGAAAACCAAATTCTTATAATTTTATATATGAAGCAGAGGTTTCTGTCCTTTCTGCTCTGCCCGGCGGCTTGAGGATCAGGGTGGGTGCTGTTCTGATTGTCCTTGACGTCTTTTTTGGTCATGATTATAATTCGCCGTTCTCAACAACAACCTGACGGACAACCCGGGAGAGAGGATTTCGTTGAAGGATTTCAACCAGCAGATTCTTAAGATACAAGACGCCGGCTTTTCCACCGCGGAAAAATTCGACTGGACACAGATCCCGGCCATGTGCTATTCCGTGACCATGATGAAGCTGCTACTGATCAGTCGAAGCGGCCTCCAGCGGCTCATCGACGACCTCGAGGAAAAGGGCTTCACCTCCAAAGGATGGATAATTGATTCCAGCAGATCCTACAATCTTCCCCCATGAGAAAATTTTTCAAGCGCTTGCTGCTCATCATACTCTTATGCGTTTTCGCCGGATTGCTCTTCCTTGGCACCAGCCTGGTCACCCCCCGGCTGGGCTGGCTCAGGGCCAAGAATCCCACCCTGACGTCATTCCAGAAGTACCGAATGAAGGAATGGCGGGAACAGGGCAAGAACAAGACTCTCAAATCCTATTGGCGCATACTTTCCCGAATCTCGCCCTCCCTCCAGCAAGCGGTGGTCATCGCCGAAGACGACAAGTTCTGGCAGCACCATGGTTTCGACATGGAGGCCATGCGCGAAGCCATGAGGAAGAACTGGGAAAAGAAAACCCTCCGCTACGGAGGCAGCTCCATCAGCCAGCAACTGGTCAAGAATCTCTTTCTCAGCCCCGCCCGCAGCCCCATCCGTAAGCTCCGGGAGGCCATCCTTACCTGGCGACTGGAAAAAGCGCTATCCAAGAAACGCATCCTGGAGCTTTACCTGAACGTGGTCGAATGGGGCGACGGGATCTTCGGGGCCGAAGCGGCGGCCGGCTATTATTACGGCAAGACCGCCGCCGACCTGTTGCCCCGGGAGGCGGCCCGGCTGGCGGCCATCCTGCCCATGCCGCGGCGGTACTCCCGCGCCTCCTTCCTCCGCTCCAGATATCTGGACGGCCGCGTGGCCGAGATCAACCATGTCATGATCAAACGCGGCCTCGTCCCGGATGAGAGCGACGAACAGGCGGAAAGCCAGGCGGCTGTTCAGGAAAAACAGTAGAACTCACCCGGGGGTGATGTTCATGCCAGCTTCAGAAGGCGAGGAGAACGGACAAAAAGTATCATAGCAAAGGTCGAGGAATTCGCAACTATTCGAGTTGAAGCAACAATAATAAATAGAAAGGGATCTCTTCCATTTCGTGTGGGCTATAGGGAAAAGATCAGGAAACGGCCAGAGCGACCAGGGAGGGTTTGGCCTTCTCGATGCAGAGACGCGCATTAAGATTTTCATAAAGCTTGAAGGAAGACTTCTAATTTGTGATATAAAACCCCCTACCCCACAAATCCGGAGACACGAGCCTATTTTTGGCCCAATAAGAGATGCTTGCGCCCCCCTAAAATTTTCTTGACAAATATCTGAAATTTCTATAGCATATTTTAGGTTGTCGTCTTTTATCTTTAAGAGCTGTTACACAATTTAAAATTCATAAGTTGTAGAGATAAAGTTTTTTGTAAAATAAACTTTTCTCTAATGCTTCTCTTCCCGGAGGGTTGTTTTTTTCTTTTTTGCGAACGGTTGATATGCCAGCGTAGCTCAGTTGGTAGAGCGGCTGATTTGTAATCAGCGGGTCGGGGGTTCAAGTCCTCTCGCTGGCTTAAGCGAGCTGCCTATATTATTTATGAAGAGATGTGGGCAGGTACCAAAGTGGTTAAATGGGGCGGGCTGTAAACCCGCTGCGGAAACGCTTCGGAGGTTCGAATCCTTCCCTGCCCACTTTGTGACGCGGGAATAGCTCAGTTGGTAGAGCGGCGGCCTTCCAAGCCGTCTGTCGCGGGTTCGAGTCCCGTTTCCCGCTTATATTGGAATTCATTGAGAGGCGCCCACGTAGCTCAGTTGGCAGAGCACATCCTTGGTAAGGATGGGGTCACCAGTTCGACTCTGGTCGTGGGCTAAGGTTGACATAAGACGCCAAAACCAAAGGAGGTAAGGGATGGCAAAGGCGAAGTTTGAGCGGACGAAGCCGCATGTGAATGTGGGGACGATCGGGCATATTGATCACGGGAAGACGACGCTGGTCTCGGCGCTGACGAAGGTGCTGGCCACGAAGGGGTTGGCCCAGGCGAAGAGCTATGATGAGGTGGCGAAGGCGGACGCGAAGATGTTTCGTCGGGACGCGACGAAGATCTTGACGGTGGCCTTGGCCCACGTGGAGTACGAGTCGGAGCTGCGGCATTATGCCCACATAGATTGTCCTGGGCACGCGGACTATATCAAGAACATGATTTCCGGGGCGGCGCAAATGGACGGGGCGGTTTTGGTGGTTTCGGCGGCGGACGGGCCGATGCCGCAGACGCGGGAGCATGTGCTGTTGGCGCGCCAGGTGATGGTGCCGTCGATCGTGGTGTTCATGAACAAGTGCGACCT
>Ga0315281_10002221_pt1 | contig 28858 bp, 27 predicted proteins | sample YL17G07_0_MG_FD_204540 | JGI IMG/M metagenome (GOLD analysis project Ga0315281, IMG submission 204540) | Sediment microbial communities from Yellowstone Lake, YNP, Wyoming, USA - YL17G07_0 | ecosystem: Environmental > Aquatic > Freshwater > Lake > Sediment | place: USA: Wyoming | collected...
TCATCCCCGCGTCACTGTTGTTACCCCACGAACCGCTGCGTATTTCATTGACGGTCTGGGCAGGCTTTTTGTATTTAGCCTTGTTTAGTCAATTATTCGGTTTCTTTTTTTGGTACAAAGGACTTGTCATCGGCGGTATCGCGCGTGTCAGTCAAGTGCAATTGCTCCAGCCGTTTATCACCTTGTTGGCGTCGGTGGTGCTCTTGGGTGAAGTGGTTGATCAGCTGACAATACTGTTTGCGGCGTTAGTTGTTGGCATGGTCGCGATCAGTAAAAAAACCGCCATCAGAATTAATCAATGAGTGACTGACCAAGGTTGGCTGAGTTTAATTTACAAATCCGCGTAAATTACCTTGCAAAGACGCAGAACATGTTGTTTATTATCTCTATCAGCCTGTTGAAAAACGCGCTGCGGGGCGCATCGCGGCGTTGGAAACGAACTCAAAGTGCTCATTTACTTCGTGTAAACTGCGCTTTTTCGTCCGTTTCTGCCTTGCGCTGCATCCCCTGATCACGTTTTTCAACAGGCTGCTATGGCACTCACAGGCCCTCCGAGCCGAAGCCAAGCCAGCACAGCCCATCACAATTAAATGGATTGGAATTCCCCCGATGAAATGGAACGATGCGTTTTTTATCAAGGCCATCCGTCTCATGGCAAAGCGGCGGTTTGCCGCGGCGTTCGCCTGGTTTCACCAAGGCGCGCAGGCCGGTAATCCGCACTGCATGCTCAACGTGGGTTACTTATACGATGAAGGCATCGGTGTTAAACCGGACAAACACACCGCCATGTTCTGGTACCAAAAAGCCTGGCAACGCAATGAGATCGCCGCCGCCACCAACATCGCCATCTTATATAAAGAAAGAAAAGACTATACCAATGCTTTGCAGTGGCTGGAGAAGGCCAGCGCAAGCGCCGACGATGACGCAAAACTGATATTGGCCCGATTTTATTTGCAGGGCCTGGGTGTAAACAAAGATGCCACCAAGACAAAGACCCTGTTAACCGCCGTTAAAAACAGCACGACCGCCTGCGAGGCCAGTGTGGAAGAGGCCAGTTATTTACTCAGTCAACTTAAGTAAAATTGCAAACAGCCAAAGTGCAAAGCGGCCAGGCAACACGCATTCACCACGGTACCGCGCAGTGTGCCGCACCCGTCGCGTAATCTCCCGACCTGTGCTAGTGTTTGTTTGTGATCAAAAATATCTTTATACTTTACTCACCATAACCACCAAGGAGCCGCGAACATGAGCAAAGCCCAAGACCAGAAAAAAGAAGCCAAGAAAAAACCCACCAAGACCCTGAAAGAAAAACGCGCCGAAAAGAAATCCAAAAAAGACGGCGGTGGTTTTTAACACGCCGTTGTATCGAATTATGGTGTGAAGCGACTGTTGGGGTTCGCAGGCTCACCCCAACCTACATTCGATCACGCAGGTGCACGGAATACGTAGGTTGGGGTGAGCCTGCGAACCCCAACAATAACAGTCAATTACACGGATGAACGAGACACATGCGATACCGTCGCACCAACCTCAAAGGCGGGAGTTATTTCTTCACGGTTAATCTGGCGGATCGAAAATCTGATTTATTGATTAAACGCATTGATACATTACGACACGTAATGCAAACCGTGAAACAAGGTCATCCCTTTGCTATCGATGCGATGGTGGTGTTGCCGGATCATCTACATGCGATCTGGACGCTGCCGATGGGTGATGCGGATTTTCCGACACGCTGGATGTTAATCAAAAGTGGATTTTCAAGGCGAGTCCCGCACGCTGAATATCGGCGCAAAAGCCGGATCAGCAAAGGTGAGCGCGGCATTTGGCAACGCCGCTATTGGGAACATTGTATTCGCGATGAGCGGGATTATGAGAAACACGTGGAATATATTCACTTCAATCCGGTCAAGCATGGCCATGTGACACGGGCGATCAATTGGCCATATTCGAGCATTCATCGCTACCTAACGGAAGGCCTTATTGAGCGTGATTGGGGCATGGCAGAAACAGCCGATGAAAATGATTATGGTGAATAAGCGCTGTTGGGGTTCGCAGGCTCACCCCAACCTACATTCGATCACGCAGGTGCACGGAATACGTAGGTTGGGGTGAGTTCACGAACCCCAACAACTACCTAACCATAATGCGTCTGTATATACTCTTCGATGATCTGTTGAAACTCCGCCGCGATATGATCACCTTTAAGTGTCACGGTTTTATCGCCGTCGACATACACCGGCGACGGGTATTCGCTTACAGATAGTGTTGCGCGCGCAACTCCAGCCGGGTGTCCAGTGGGTTTGTGCCGAACTCACTGTTGGCAACACCGCGATGAATTGCGCACGCAGATGCAATTCCAGGTTATTGAAACCGGTGTAGATGTAACGTGACACTGTGGTCGGCGCGATTGAACGTGATGGTAAACGTCGGCGTGAAGTACAGAATGTCGAAGGGTTCTTTTTGGCTGACGCGCAGGTACAGGTAATCGCGCATCACGCCCGGCGCGACGTAACCGCTGCGCGTCGAGGTTCTAACGGTTCTTCGGCTCATCACTGTCACGCGTCGGCGGATTCTCGCCGGGGCGCTGCTTCGCAAAGAGCCCCGACACGAGTCCCACTATTCCGTGCGCGGGCAGCGTGGGCACGGCGGATACTGACCGCGCCTTCCCGCCGCGCACCAGCCTGACCACACCGGCAACGAATATCGCGCCGACGAAAATTAACATCGGCCAGGGCACGCGACCGAGCAGCCAGTTCCACGCCGAGGGCGCAGCGACGTTAATCGTCACACGCTGTTTACGCAACTCCGCCACCAGCGTGGGGTCGCCGAAGTCTGGCACGCGGGTGTGAAAGGTATCTCGCTGCGTACCGTCCAAAGGTTGCTTGAAGCGTCCGTGGATCTCCGTTCCCTCGATCGTGACGCTGGCGATCTTGCCGGCCTCGACTTGATCGAGAAACGTACTGTACGGTGTCGCGACCGGTTTGTCGGTTTGCTCAAACACGGCCACGCCGATCAGTGCGAGTACGACAATGGCGATGAACCACACGGGGGGGCGCCTCCACCATGGCCGGTTACAATGTTTCATTGTGTGTGTCATGTCGTTCTCCTTTGACGATTGCATGGAACGGGTCCGATGTCTCACCCGATCTTGAACGCTGCTGTAACGGGTCGTTTGATTTGATCGAGGAGCAAGGCGAAACCGGCGGCGGCCGCGAACAGTATGGCGAGCACGCGCCACGGCAGCGGTTCCATCAAGATACCCGAAGTCGCCAGCGTCACAACGATGGCGATATCCACCGCGGATGATACGAGTAGCCAATTGCCCGGTCTGGACGACCACAGCTGGCGCCGTTCCCGCACCACGTACAACAAGGCCTGTGCGCCGAACACAAGCGTGACGAACGCCAGCGTCTGCAGCTCCCCTGCGCCCAACCCGAGCCGATATTTTCCAAACGCCAGCACTGCGGTCGAGAACCCGAGCTTGCAGACAGCGAGAACCACGGCGGCGCCAGTGATAGCGCGCATGCGCCACGCGCTCGGTGACGGCGCCGGACTGGCGCGATCGGTGGTGAGCGACATCGCAAGAAAATCATTCGTGACCAGCAGCAGCACGATGAGCGTCGGTGTGAGTACCGCATGACCCGTCAGTCCCAGTCCGATCGCAAGAAAAAGCACGATCTCGATTTTTTTGACCAGCATGTTGAACGTAAAGGCCAGTAGCCGCTGGAATGCGATCCGGCCTTCACGGATCGCGAACACGATGCCGGCGAGGCCCGGCTCAGTGAGCACGGCGCCAGCGGCCGCTTTCGCGACGTCGGTCGCGGTGGAGACCGCGATACCGATCTGCGCCTGCTTGAGTGCCGGCGCGTCGTTGGTGCCGTCGCCGCACATGCCGACCACGTGGTGCGCGCGCTGAAGTGCCTGCACCAGCTGAAATTTTTCCTCCGGCACGACGCGGGCGAAGATGCCGAACTCATCGGCGCGCACTTCACCGGAGATCTGTTCTGACGGGTATAACGATCCATCGATGCCGACACGTTGGCCGATCGCCGCCGCCGTGATCGGCGAATCCCCGGTCACCATGACGGTGCGGACACCCATGTCGCGCAGCGTGGCGATGAGCCCTGCGGAATCCGCGCGTGGCGGATCACTGATCGCGATCAGACCCGCGAGCTGCGACAATGTCGGCGGTCCTACGGTGACGGCGATGACGCGGTGTCCCTGCGCGGCGAGATCGTTCACTCGGCGCGCGGCATCTTCTGGCATCGGCGCAACCGCCGCAACGGCTTCAAATGCGCCCTTGGTGATGTGCATCTCGGTGCCATGCCGATCAACGGCGAAGGCTTCCGCCATCTTGGTCGCTGGATCGAAGGGAACGAACCGGACGAGCCGCTCGATCATCCTGGCATTTGCCATCTTGGCCGCGGCGGCGCGAATTGCCGCGTCAATGGGGTCTTGGTCTGCCTCAGAACATGTTAGCACTGCAAGCGCCAGTACACGCGCGCGATCGAACCCCGGCATCGCCACGACCTCGGCGACCTCCAGCGTATTGCGGGTCAATGTCCCGGTCTTGTCGGCGCACAGCACATCCATGGCGGCGGCTTCATGCACAGCGGACAGGCGAGTCAACAGCACGCCGCGCCGCGCCAATGCTTGCGCGCCGAATGCCGCCGACAGTGTGAAGGTCGCCGGCAATGCGACCGGGATGGAGGCGAGCAGCGTCGTCAGCGCAAGCCGGATCAGGTCGTCGTTTGGCAGTGCTATGGCGTAGGCATAGGCGACAACGCCAATCGCAACGCTGCCGTTTACGATCACGAGGTTGCGCGTCGCCGCAAAAATGGCCGCTTGTTCGGTGCTGGCGGCGTGGGCTGTGCGCACGAGCTCGGCAGCGCGCCCGAAATGCGTTTTCGCTCCGGTTGCAATCACTTCGGCAACCGCTTGACCGCGGCGCACCAGCGAACCCGCGTAGACCAGGTTGTTTGGATTCGCATCGACCGGAATGGATTCGCCGGTCAGCGTGGACTGATCGACCAATACTGATCCGGACAAAATGCATGCGTCGGCAGGGATTAACGCGCCGAGCGGCAGCGCGATCACGTCGCCAGGTACCAGTTCAGACGCCGCAAGTCTGATCCACTCGCCGTTGCGATGCGTCAAGGCGGTCGGCGCAAGCCGCTTCTTGAGCGCCGCGAGCGCTGCGCCGGCGCGGCCTTCCTGGATGAATCCCAGCGTCACATTGAAGAGCAGCAGTCCGCCGACCACCGCCGATTCGACATAACGGCCAAGACCGATCTGAAGCACGATCGCGATCTCGAGCAACCACGGTATCGGCCCCGAGAATTTCGTCAGGTACGCGCGCCAGGCCGGCGGTGTCTGCTCGGTGACGGTGTTCGGGCCGAATTTTTCTAATTGCCGACGCGCTTCCGTGCTGGTCAAGCCAAGGGGAGATGTGGTTGTCGTGTGCATCATGATGGGCCAAGCGTTGTCGTCAAGAATGAGATCAGAAGTAGTACCGCGCGCGCAACTCGATCCGGCGATTGTTTTGCCGCTCGCCGAAATCGGTCAAGCGATCGCCGGACAAGAAGAACAGGCGCAAGCGCAGTTCCAGGTTGGTCATGCCGGTGTAGAGCAGCTCCGGAGAAACCGAACGGCTGCCGTCGTCGAGGTTGGCAATCACAGCCAGGGAGGGCGTGAAGTAGAGAAGGTCGAATGGGTCCTTCTGGCTCAGGCGCAAATACAAATAGCGCCGCATCGGGTTGGGCCGTGCCAGGGCTGTCTGCGCGGTGGTGCGCAACCGGTCGAGTAGCGTGGTGTTGCCGGCAGCGTAGGCGTCGTGGATCGTTTGGAAGAAAATGCGTGCCTCGTCTTCAGTGTAACCTCCGCCGTTGTAATAGTACTCGGCGATCGCGGTGAGCTCGGTCGCGGTGAGATAGCGCGCACCGAGCAGATAGGTATTGGCGCTCTGCGTCACTGCGGTGACTGTGCCCGCTGCGTTCACCACTGGGCGCGTGGTCGCGGTGAGATGCGCCCACTCGCCGTGGATCTCGACATTGGTGCCGAGGTTGCGTGAAAAGTCGAAACCGTAGCGCGCAGTGCGCGCGCCTGCGCCGAGCACAAGCAGATCGATATCAATGTCGCGGTAGAGTAGCGTGAGCTTGGCCGCGGGGTTGATGTGATCGCCGGGGCCGAAGTCCTCGTTCACGTTATCGCTGGTGGGAACGATGAGCGGTGTGAAGGCGACGGTCTTCAAGGGCCCGTCGAAGCTGCGGATGACGTTGCCCCCGGCAATGACAAAGCCCTCGCGCGCGAGCTCGGGGTCGTTCGGATCCTTCATCCGTTGAACGAAACCAGCCGGGTTGAAGGCATAGCCCTTGCCCCAGCTCAGCGTCTTCTTGCCGAGATCATAAGTCGCGCGATCGGACGGCGCGAGCGTCAGGTAGGCCTCGTAGACGCGTGTGTTGTCGGCGCCTCCGCTGTAGTCATTGGTGTAGGCGCCGAAGCCGACGAAGCGAAAGTTGCCGATGCCCCGGCGGTACAGTGCCTCGATCTGCAGCGCGCCGGTGCCGCGATTGAAGTCGGCGATCGGCGGCTGGTCGAAGAAATTGAGTTGGTAGAGCGCGGCGTCGGGGTTGAGGGTGAAGCGCTCGCCGCGCAACTCGGCGTAGCCGCCAAATTCAATTGCTTTCTTCTCGAACTGCGAGATGTCGAAGTGGTAGTCGTCCTGCGCGAAGGCGGACACGGCGACTGCGAGCAGACAAGGAGTGAGGAGCCGCGCGCCCCACATGACGGCGCTAACGCAGCTCGCCGACGCGCGGGAGGTAATCGAGGGTGAACACTTCGTCGGGCAGGCTGTGCGCCTTGATGTTCGCCCAGATCATCACCGACTTGTACCCCTTGTACAGCGGACTGTCGGTTTCCATCGTCGCGGGCCGCCGGATGCCTTTGCCGAAATCCTTCATGTCCTTGAAGTGCAGGGTCTTGATGAGTAGCCCGCTCGCGGCGTAGGCCTCGATCTCTGTCGGTACGAGGGTTGCGGCATCCACCGTCATCTTCAGCCGATCGTAGGCGACCACCGCGGTGCGCGCCTTGAGGTCGAGGACATATTTTGCGCCCTGCTTTTCGCTCTGCTGCACTTGGTATTCAGCGCTGTAGTCGAGGTTCAAGATGTCGGCATTATTGAACACGCCGCCCACCACTGACTGCAAGCTCGTGATGCGGATTGGCTTGCCGACATCAGGGATATAAAGCCACATGTTGTCGCCAAGGCGCAGCGTCGCACGGCCCTTGTCGCTCGGCGGGTCGAGGAACAACGCAATGAGCTTATCGCGGCCCTTCTTTACGGTGAACAGGACATATTCCTTGCGGCGTCCGTCCGGTTCGATGTTGATGAGCTTGCGATAACTCTCATAGGATTCGGGATTGAGCTTGCTGTCTACCTGGCGCAGGATGTCGTCGCCGTTGAGCGCGAGGGCGGGGATGCTGAACAGCAACATGAGGATCGCGATGGTTGTTTGCATCGACTTTTTCCCTTCAATTAGAGTCACGACCGATTCATTTTCTTTAATTGTCATGCGCGCAAAATCGGGAACGTCTTTTATCGGTGTGTTACACATGGCGCAGCGCCGTCATAGGATTCATGCGTGCGGCCTTCCACGCCGGCTGCAAGCTGGCCAGTACCGACACGACGAGCACGATGGCGCCGATGAGCACAATGTCGGAGACCGCGATCGCGGGCGCGAGCTCGAAGACCTGGCGTGCGAACTTGATGTGGATCGGCCAGAGGTTCAAGCCAGCCACAATCGTGAGGCTGATTACCGTGCCGATCAGGGTCCCGATCAGCCCGAGCAACAGGCCTTCATATATAAAGAGTGTCAGGATCCGTCGGGGCGGCGTGCCGATGGCCGCGATCGTGCCGATCTCGCGGATGCGTTCGTAGACCGCCATCATCATCACGTTCATGACCGCGATCAGCACGATGCCGACCAGCATGACGCGGATGAACAGGTCGAGCAGGTCGATCATGCGTGCGATGTTGGCGAACGGCGACAGCCCTTCCCAAGTGTGCACTTCAAGCACTGGCATCCCCTGCGGATTGCGCAAATCCGCGAGCGCCTGCTCGAGGCCGATCTGGGCCTGGGCGAGACGCGCCGGGTTCTTCAGGCGGATGGCGATCTCGCTCACTTCGGGTTGCGTCATGCGCAGCAGCGCGCGCGCATCGTCGATATGGATATAGCCGTCGCGTCCGCCGGGCCCGGTCACGTCGCCGAGTACGCCCTGCACCACGAAGGTCTTACCGTTGACGGATCCGTCGAGGTTGGTAGCAACGAGCACGATCGTGTCACCGACCTTGAGCTTCATGCCCTTGGCGAGGATCTCAGGGATGAGGATCTTGCCGCGTTCGATGAGCCCGTTGGCAGCGCTGCCCTGTACCAGCCGCTCGGGGAGCAGCGGCACGGTCGCGGCCTCGCGCTCGGGGATCACGCCGTTCAGGCGGATATTGGTGGTCTCGGTGAAATTGCTGAACATGGCGCCGAGCTTGAGGCGCGGCGAGGAGGCGACGACATCCTGCATGCCACCGAGCGCCTGCTCGGCCTTCTCCACCTGTGCCGGTTTCATGTTGAGGTTGAGCGGCAGGTTGTCGATCGAGGCGACATAACCTTTGCGATGTACCTGCAGGTGGCCGATCATGGCGTCGGTGATTTGCCCGACGATCACACCTTTGAACGAGCCGGACACCGAGACGAACAACAGTACCGCGACGATCCCCAGGATGATGAGCCCGGCGGTGAGCAGCGTGCGGCGCCAGTAGCGTGCCAGATTGCGCGCCGCAAGCTTAAGGATTTTCGCCGATGGGAACAAGGCGAAGGGCGCGCGCCAGGGACGGCGCGTTTGCGCTTTAAGCATGTTTGCCTCCGCTGTTCACCAGCCGCCCGTCTTCGAGCGTGAACGTCACTTCGGCTTCACCCATGATCTTGGGATCATGAGTCGAGAAGATGAAGGTCGTGCCGAACTCGTCGCGCATCTTCTTCATCAGTTCAAGAATGCGATAGGCGGTGTCGTGATCGAGGTTGGCGGTCGGTTCGTCGGCGAGCACCAGTTTCGGCCGGGTGGCAAGCGCGCGCGCCACCGCGACTCGCTGCTTCTGTCCGCCGGACAGCTGGTCGGGACGCTTCTCAGCCTGTTCAGCCATGCCTACTGCTTCCAGCAATTCGATGACGCGGGCGTGGCGCTTGTCCGCCGGCCAGTCCTGCACCATCAGTAACGGGTACTCGATGTTCTCGTAGGCGGTGAGCACCGGAATCAGATTGAAGTCCTGGAAGATGAATCCCAGGTTAGCGCCGCGGAAATTGGCGGCGGCGCGATGGTCGAGTGCGGCGATGTCAGTGTCGAGCACCACGAGTTGGCCACCGCTGGGTTTATCAAGTCCGCCTATCATATTCAGCAGTGTGCTCTTACCGCTGCCGGAAGGACCGACGAAGGCGACGAACGCGCCGGACTCGATGCTGAAATCCACCCCGTGGATGGCCGGTACGTCCACGCTGCCGGCGCGATAACTCTTGCTGAGTTGCCGGGCGGTGATGACTGCCATGTCGTGTCCCTCTCCGATGCGTTACTGACGGTGGTAGGTACGGATTATTCCATTTCCATTTCCAGATACGTGCGGCTGGCATTGCTGCCTTTGAGCATAGCCCAGTTCTGCAGATACTTGAAGCGGCTTTGGTCCAGCGTGTCGATGGCGGTTTGCAGATCGACACCTTGTTGGAGTGCGGTTTGCATGTGGCTGCGCAGCAACCGTAAGTAATCCCGGGTTTCCTGGCGGGCTTTGTCGAGGTCACACACCTTGCCGTGTCCCGGGATAATAATTTTTGGTTGCAGTTTCTCCATCGCGTCAAACGAGGCGAGCCAGTGTTTGACGTTGCTGAATGGCAGCACGCCGAGCAGGCGATCGACATATACCAGATCACCGGTAAATACGATGCTTTGCTGCGGCAGCCACACCACACTGTCACCCGGCGTGTGGCCGCCTGCGAAATGCAGCACGCGGATCGCCGTGTTACCGAGTTGCAGTTTCTCTTCACTGTCGAATAGCCGCGTCGGCAGCACCTGCTTGGTGCCTTTGGCTTTTTCTTTGAGTTCGGTGGCGAGGGACTCGATGAGCGAATCACCGCGTTCCTGCATGTCGGCGAGCGCCTGGCGTGCGGCGATTATCTGCGCGCCTTGTTGCTGGAAGTAACCGTTGCCGAGCCAGCGGTGATCCTGGTCGCCGGTGTTGATGACGTATTTCACCGGTTGTTGGGTGGTTTTTTTGATGACGTTGTGGATCTGTTTGGCAACGCGATAGGTGGAACCGCTATCCACTACCACCACACCGGCATCCGTGACGATAAAACCGGTATTAGCGTTCATGCCTTCATTCGCGTAGGTGCGGGAACCTATCTCGCCGATGAAGGCGTACACGCCGGGGGCGACCGGATTGAATTTTAGTTCCAACGCGGCGGCGGGGGTGGCGTACCAGAGCCACATGGCGGCGGTGAGCCATGTGATGCACGGAAGAATGCCCAGCCTTTTTTTCATCACGATTTCTCCGGTTGTGCGTCGTGACCGGCCCGGCGGATGACGCCGGTGAGTTCCGTTCCCGCCGCCACGGTGTTGTAGATGGTGCCGTACTTGCGGATGTTTTCGTGCATGAGCTCGAGCTTACGCTCGTTTTCATCGGTATCGACCGTCACAGTATAGTCGATGCTAATTATCTTCGGCGGCGAATCCTGCCGCACGCCACGCAGATTCACCGTGACGCCGCGATAGTCAAAGTGGATCATTGGCGCGATGCGTTCGATGTTCTTCAAGATACATGCCGCCACCGCCGCCAGCAACAACTCGGCCGGATTGAACGCATCGCTGCGGCCTTGGATGTCGGTGTCGAGCGTGATCTCGGCCTGTTTGCATTGCGCAACGCTGCTGTGGGCATCCATACGTGTCGCCTTGATAGCGTAGTCTAACATTCAATCACCTTGTGGCATTCGCGCTGCCGAAGCAGTATCGGTTTATGTTGCGGTTAAGTTTGCGTATAAAGTGTCGCGGCGCGCACCGGCTCATTCCTTTACCGACACCCATTCCAGTTCCTCCACGGGCAGGCTGATTTCGTGATATGCGAAGAAGTTTTTACCTTGCAGGCCGGCCACGCGCTTGACCACGATACTGGCGGGTTTTTCCGCGGCCTGCGCCGCCGCCAGTTGGCGGTACACCTGCTCAAGGTCGCGCAGCGGTTCGCCGTCGATGGATTCCACCGCGTCGCATTTCTCGAAACCCGCTGATTCTCCCAGCGATCCTTCCTCGACCTGGCAGGCGGCCACTTGGCTGAAGTTGATTTCGGTGGCATCGAAGCGGTGTGCCTGGCCGAAAATCACGCCGGAGGCGGAGACTATTTTCCGCCCGAGAATTTTTTCCACCGCCGGCAAACGTCCGGAGAGCACGAGTTCCGTTCCAGCACGCTCGACGCGCAGGCTGACATTGTCGAGACGGCCACGCAACGCGTGGACGAATTCGCTTTTGCGCGTGATCACCCCCGCCTCACCCACCACCGCTCGAATAATGTCCCCCGGCTGTAGCGGTATGGATCCCGGCGGCATGAAGTTGCGTGCAACCTTGAGGGTGCCCGTCTGCTCGGAATCCGCGAAGAAGGCGAGCGAGCGGTCCGGTGGCGAAGGGTCGTGTCCGGCGCGCAGGAGGTCGAGAATACTGCACACGTAATGCAGGGAAATCGCGAAGTTCAGGTTTTGCACGCCCTTGGCGTCGATTGCGGAGGTGTTGACGCCCACCACTTTTCCGCTCGACAGGCTGATCAGCGGACCGCCGGAGTTGCCGTCGTTGATGGGCGCGTCCGTCAGCAACGCACCCGTCTCGTACCGGTCCGAGACGCCGGCGACGATGCCGCGCGTACCGGTGAAATCCAGGCTCCAGGGGTGGCCGAAGGCGCCGACCGGATGTCCGACCGCCGGGAAACCCTCGCAGGCCAGCGCGGCCGCCGTGACGTGGTGCATGCCGGCGGGATCCGCCGCAGTGAGGACCGCGATATCCAGGTAGGGATCGACGTAGACCCGCTTGGCCGGAATCCACGCGCCGTTGCGGAACTGCAGTCGAATGGACGCGGGCGAGCGCGTCGTGACATGCGCATTCGTGATGACCCAGCCGCGCCGTTCGTCGACCACGAACCCGGCGCCGGTGAACACGCCCGGCTCATCGCCCGGATCGGTGGGCTGGCGCACGGTGGTTTCGATTTTCACCGTGTACTTCACCGCCGCCGCGAACGCCGCCTCGGCCGCGTCGTCAGCATAGACGGGCGCGTTGAGTAGCAGGACGGCAGCGATCACCCAGTGCCAGATAATGTGCTGTGGATAATTCATATTCCTTGCGTCGCACGGTTGCGTGCGACGTGTGTCGAGGTTCGATTCGTCCGCCGCATTACCTACTTGAGCAACCCCTTCGCCCGCATTTGCTCGCAGACATCATGAGGCGGTGTGCGCAGTGTCTGGTTGCGTTGCTTGGCCCGCGCGGCCATATTTTTCCGGTGCTCGGCCAGGTAAACCTGGCACTCCTCGACCGTCTTGAAGCTTAACAGTTTCTGGTGATGCGCGGCGCGCTCGGCGCTCGACATCAGCGCCCAGCCCGGCACGTTGTCCTGATCGAATTGAAAGCGCGGGCCGCTGGCGTGCGCCGGCATTCCGATGATCATAACGAACAGGACAGACAACGCGGTAAGGTATACCTGCTTGTGCATCGTGATCTCCTATGCTGGTTGGCTCGGCAATGTCATCATCGGCTATATTATTATGATAGTCGATGTCGAGCAGGCTGACGCGATTTATACCAGGGTGAAATTGGCTGTCTATTGCAACCTATCCGAGTGGTAAACGTCTGGGTAGTTTAGAAATAGGCGGTGGTTTTGCGCCACCGCCTGTTGTATTGCTCAGCCGCGTGGTCCGTGCTTGTCAAACACCGACTGCTGTTCCGGTGTGAGTACCTGGAACAAGTCGGTGCGTGCCTTGGCCACTGTTTTCATGCCGGCGAGACGCTGTTCCATGAACGCGATGTGCGTGTCCGGATCGTGTTTGCCGGCATGTTGCTGCGAGCGTGTCTCGGTCATCGCTTGATGCTGCGCGTGCACCGCTTGCTCGAAGGCATCCCAGGCCGGTTGCTGCTTGGCGGTGAGCTTGAGCTCGGTCTTGAGTGTGCCGAGATGTGCCTCGGGTCCGCCATCCATGCACTTTGCCATCGGGCCATGGCCCATCATGGAACCATGACCCATCATCGGGCCATGCCCTTGCGCCAGAACCGCGGTGGAAGCCGCGATGCCCAGCCCGGCGAGCACGCCGAGCGCGATCTTGCTGTTCGTATTCATATGCTAATCTCCTGAGGTTGGATCGGTTGAACGACGCTGTCATTGAAGCAGATCGCCAACGCCAGCACGTGTCGCAACGTACTAATTTGGTAACGGCATGCAACAACAGCGTGGACTGTTACACAGTGTTACAATTTATGCTTCCTCACCCCGCGATTGCCGGGTATAAATGGCAACATGCCCCGTTCCGAACATATATTGATCGTTGATGATGACGCCGAGATCCGCACGCTGCTGCGCGATTACCTCGAGCGCAATGGCCTGCGCGTGACCGCCGTGGCCGACGGGCGCGCCATGCGCTCGGCGATCGGAGGCGGGCGTTTCGATCTCGTCATTCTCGATCTCATGTTGCCCGGCGAGGACGGGCTGACGCTGTGCCGCGATCTGCGGGCGCACTCGAATCTGCCGGTGATCATGCTCACCGCGCGCGGCGAGGAGACCGATCGCATCGTCGGCCTGGAGATGGGTGCCGATGACTACTTGGCCAAACCCTTCAATCCGCGCGAGTTGCTGGCGCGCATCAAGGCGGTGCTGCGCCGGGCGCACACACTACCGGCAATGGACAGCAGTGACATGCGCCGCTTGCACTTTGCAGGGTGGACGTTCGAACTCGCGCGCCGCCAACTGGTGTCGCCCGACAAGGTGGTGGTGGCGTTGTCGGGCGGTGAATACCGTCTGCTTAAGGTTTTGCTCGAACACCCCAATCAGGTGCTGAACCGCGACCAGCTGCTCGATCTGACGCGCGGGCGCGAGGCGCTGCCCTTTGACCGCAGCATCGATGTGCAGATCGGACGCCTGCGTCAGCGCTTGGGCGACGAAGCCGCGGTGCTCATCCAGACTGTGCGCGGCGAGGGGTATGTGCTCGCCGCCGACGTGGAGGCCGGACCATGAAGCGCCTGATGCCGGCGACACTTTCCGGCCGTTTGATTCTCACGCTGCTCGTCGGGCTGTTGGCCGCGCAGTTGCTGGGCGCGGCGATTCTGCTGCGCGACCGCGCCAGTGCGATCTATCAAGCGAGCGGCCTCGGTGCCGCGCAACGCATTGCCGCCGTCGTGCACGTGCTCGACCGCGTCGATCCCGCGATGCGTGCCACGCTGCTGCCGGCGCTCAACAATCCGCAATTGCGCGTCGCACTAAACGCACCGCCTCCGGCCGAGACCGACGAGGACGCGCACGCGAAACACTTGCGCATGGTGTTGCAGGGCTTGCTCGGCGACAACCGGCCGGTGCAGGTCGCGCTGGTCGAGCCCGCGCTCGGCATGGCGCCACGCGAGCACCATGGGCCTGGCCGCCGGCATCCGCATTACGGCCCAATGGCCGATTTCTTTCCGCCACGTGGTGTGGCGTTCGCGGTATCCACGCAACTCGCGGATGGCACCTGGGCGAGCTTTGAACACGGGCTCGGCGGCGAGCCGTTCGCTTGGCCGTGGCGGCTGTTGCTCACGCTGGCGGTGTTGCTGGTGTCGGTGATCGCGCTGAGCTTGTTTGCCGTGCGCTGGCTCACGCGGCCCCTGGCCGTGCTCGCCACGGCGGCGGACGAGCTCGGGCGCGACATGCGCCATCCGCCCTTGGCGGAAGTGGGGCCCGTGGAGGTGCGGCGTGCCGCCAAGGCCTTCAACCGTATGCAGACGCGACTCCATACTTATATAAAGGAACGCGAGCGGATGCTCGCGGCGGTGTCGCATGATCTGCGCACGCCGATCACGCGGCTGCGGTTGCGTACCGAGTTGATCGACGATGAAACGCTGCGCGCGAAATTCGACAAGGACCTGGCCGAAATGGAGGTCATGATCGCCGCCGCCCTCGATTTTTTGCGCGGCGCGGCAACTGACGAACCGGTGCAGCCGGTGGACGTGTTGGCGCTGCTGGAGAGTATGCAAGCCGACATGGAAGAGGCCGGCCACGCGGTGCAGGTGCATGGCCGGACTGGCGCACCGTACCCCGCACGGCCGTTGGCGCTCAAGCGATTGCTCGCGAATCTGCTTGAAAACGCCGTAAAGTACGGGGGATGCGCCGATGTGACCGTGGCTGATGCTGCTGATGGGCTCCGAATCACCATCGCCGACGCAGGACCCGGCATTCCGCCAGAGGAACTCGAACAGGTGTTCGAACCCTTCTATCGTCTTGAAAATTCGCGCAGCCGCGATACCGGCGGCGTGGGCCTCGGTCTGTCGGTCGCGCGCGACATCGCCCGTGCCCATGGCGGCGAACTGGTATTGCGCAACCGCGCCAGCGGCGGGCTCGAAGCGATACTGACGCTACCGCGCTGACAGTAAAAACAACGAGGGTAGGTTATGGATTTGCTGCGCTATGTGTTTCCAGTCTCGGGCGTCGAGACATGGCTATGGCTGCCGCCGCTGGCGGCGTTCGTGGTCTCGTTCTTCACCTCGATGGTAGGAGTGTCCGGCGCGTTTCTTTTGCTGCCGTTTCAAATGAGCGTACTGCACTACACCGCACCCTCCGTAAGCGCAACCAACCTGGTGTTCAACCTAGTCGCGATCCCATCCGGTGTTTACCGTTATCTCCGCGAAGGGCGGATGCTCTGGCCACTCAACGGGGTGATCGTGGCCGGCACGCTCCCCGGTGTGGCGATCGGGTACTTCGTGCGTATCTATTACCTTCCCGACCCGGCCGCTTTCAAGGCGTTCGTTGGGCTAGTATTGCTGTATCTTGCGTGGCGATTACTGTCTGGGTTTGCCCCCTGGGTGCGCCGTCCCGCGAGCGCTGACAACCGGATGGTGCCGGGTACAATCGCGCGCACACTGAGCGTTACACTGGCCAGAGTCACCTTCGCCTTCGGTGCAGATATCTACTCGTTCAGCCTGCCGGCGATGGCGACGTTGGCATTTGTGGTTGGGATCATCGGTGGCATCTACGGCATCGGCGGTGGTTCTATCATCGCCCCATTTTGCGTCGCTTTCTTCGGTCTGCCAGTGTACACAGTCGCTGGCGCGGCGCTGGCCGCGACCTTTGTCACCTCGGTCGCCGGGGTCGCGTGGTACAGTCTGTTGCCGGCGCCACCGGGCCTTGCCACGCATCCCGACTGGCTGCTCGGCATCCTGTTCGGTGCCGGTGGTGCAATCGGCATGTATGCCGGTGCGTGCGTGCAGCAGTATGTGCCACAGACGCTTCTGAAACTTCTGCTCGGCGGGCTGATTGCCTTGCTGGCGGCGCATTACCTGCTTGAATTTGCCATGGGTGGTGGAGCATAACGCTGATGGGAGGCATTCCCGCCACGACCGCAACGCCGTCCGGGAAGGTGCACGATGTTTTCCAATACTGAAGGAGAGATTAACATGCAGCACATCGATTCGCCGGCACGATTCCCGGTTTTTCTCGTATGCGTTCTCGCGTTGTACATCGGGAGTCTGCAGATAGTCCGCGCCGCGGACGGCACCCCGCCTGACAACCGCATCCTGCTCACGATTCCGTTTGAAGATCGTGAGGATCTGTTGCGCGTCATGCGCGCCAATCTTGACCAGGCGCGGCAGATCGTCGAGGCGCTCGCGAAGGACGATTTCGAACAGGTCGCGAAAATCGCCGACCAGATGAGCTTCAATAAGAAGAAAGGCGACGGCCTCGCGCGCCGCGGCAACCCGGGTTTCACCGCCATGGGCGTGCGGTTCCACGCTGTCAACGCCCCGGCACTCAAGGCGTCCGCTCAGAGCGGCGATCGTGCTCGCACCCTGGCCGCATTTAACACGTTGCTCGGCACTTGCACCGCGTGCCACGCGACGTACAAACTGGTCGAATGGCCAGACAACAAGCACTACGTGCGTCCGGCGCCGATCCCACTGGAACTGCCGGAGGGAATAAATATCCATGATTAGCCCGTGGCCTGTTCTCGAATATGCCACAGGCATGTAGTAATACTCACTGCTATGGAGACCCCCTGTGTCATTCTAATTTCCTGGCCACGCGGACATTGCGCGGCAATGTCGCAAGTCTTGACTATATTTTTAGTTATCCCAACGCCTCATCCTTCTGAGTCAGACATAATCAAGTATCGCAGGGTGGTAAGCGCAGCGGCGGTATAGCATCACCTATAGCTGTTGCAGTATTTCATACACGGTAAAACTGGAGTGGCTATGAACACGATTCAACTTTACATTGAAGAGAACCTGGGCCCGGAGTAAGTGAGCACATTGCGCGAGAAACTGTTGCATGCGCCCTACGTCACCGATGTGGAGATTAGTGATAAGTCCCCACATGAATTTGTCGTCGAATTTGAAGAGCGGCAAAATATGCCCATGCGTATTATCACTTTCTTAGTTGCCGCTCGTACCTGTTCCACGTTTATCTTTTAATTATGATTTCAGGAAAATACAAATTACGAAGTGGCGACGGGTAATTTGACTGTCGCCAATATTGCTGTTGATGCAGCGGTGCGGGTCATAGGGCATGTGCATCCCTTTGGTCAGGCCCTGGCGGATTTTGACGCGCGCACCGTTGTCGATGTATCGGTGGTCACACCTTGATGGAAGAATGGCTGTTGGGGTTCGCAGGCTCACCCCAACCTACATTCGATCACGCAGGTGCATGGAATACGTAGGTTGGGTGAGCCTGCGAACCCCAACAACAGCCTAACCATAATGCGTCTGTATATACTCTTCAATAATCTGCAGAAACTCCGCGGCGATGTGATCACCCTTGAGGGTCACGGTTTTTTCGCCGTCGACGTACACCGGTGCCACTGGTTTTTCGCCAGTGCCGGGTAAGCTGATGCCGATGTTGGCGTGTTTGCTTTCACCGGGACCGTTGACCACGCAACCCATCACCGCGACGGTCATGTTTTCCACGCCGTGGTATTGCTTGCGCCATTGCGGCATGCTGTGGCGTAAATAACCCTGGATGTCTTGCGCCAGTTGTTGAAAATAGGTGCTGGAGGTGCGGCCGCAACCGGGGCAGGCGATCACTTGCGGGGTAAACGAACGCAACCCCAACGCTTGCAAAATTTCCTGGGCGACAATAACTTCTTGACTGCGATCGCCACCGGGCTCGGGCGTCAGTGAAATGCGGATGGTGTCGCCGATGCCTTGTTGTAATAACACCGCCAGTGCGGCGGTCGAGGCGACCACACCTTTGGTACCCATACCGGCTTCGGTGAGACCAAGGTGCAAGGGATAATCGCAGCGTTGCGCGAGTTGTTGATAGACCGCGATCAAATCCTGCACGCCACTCATTTTACAGGAAAGAATAATCTGATCCTGCGCCAGACCCAAGGCCTCGGCTTGTTGCGCGCTTTCCAGGGCCGAGGTGACCATGGCCTGATACATCACGAGTTTGGCGTCTTGCGGTTGCGCGGCGCGCGAATTGTCATCCATCAAGCGGGCCAACACGCTTTGATCCAGACTGCCCCAATTCACCCCGATGCGCACCGCCTTGTGATAACGGCAGGCGGTTTCAATCAGCACCGCGAATTGTTCGTCACGTTTTTTGCCCTTGCCGACATTGCCGGGATTGATGCGGTATTTATCCAGCGCCTGTGCGCAAGCGGGATAGTCGGTTAATAATTTGTGGCCATTAAAATGAAAATCACCGATGATCGGCACCGCGCAGCCTTGTTGTTGCAGCAGGTCGCGAATGTGCGGCACGGCGGCGGCGGCCTCGGCGGAATTCACCGTGATGCGCACCAGTTCCGATCCGGCCTTGGCCAGTTGTACAATCTGTGTTGCGGTGGCCAAGGCATCGGCGGTGTCGGTGTTGGTCATGGATTGCACCACCACCGGGGCGGCGCCACCAACGATAACCGGGCCGATCTTTACAGCGGCGGTGTGATGGCGTTGCGGTGATAATGACATACAGTTCCAAGCAGGTAAGAGACATTCAGCGGCCGTGATCATATCATATGGCGCGCGGGTTAGAACGCGCAACGAATTGGGTTTAGTGAGTAGTTTGAGTGGCATAATTCCAGGAGCTAACATGGGTATTTTGAGCAAGAAAAAACAAGCCAAGGCCGGTCGGCCCACGATGGCCGAGACGCTGGACAAGCATGTGTTGTATCAACAATCCGTGCAAATGCCGGAGATCGAGGTGGTGTTTCTGAGCAATACCTATGAACAGTTGCGCGGTAAATTACCGCTGGTGTTCAAGGAGGATTTTTGTGGCACGGCGATGCTGTCCACGGAATGGGTGAAAAGCAATTTATACCGCACCGCGATCGGCGTCGACCTGTGTGCCGAGACCTTGAAGTGGGGTGAGGAACATAATATCAAACCGGCGGGCGAAGATGTCGCGCGCCGCATTCAATTGCTGAACGCCGATGTGCGCGCGGTGGTTGAACCCAAGGCGGATATCACCTGTGCCTTTAATTTCAGTTACAGCGTGTTTAAAACCCGCGATGAGATGCGCGCGTATTTCAAGGCGGCGCAGGCGGGGCTGGCCAAAGACGGCTTGTTTTTTCTGGATCTGTTCGGCGGCACCGATTGTCCGGAGGTGCTCGAAGAAGAAACCGAGATCGACGATTTCAACGGCAACTACATTTGGGAACATGCGGCGTTTAATCCGGTCAATCACCATCTGCTGTGTCACATCCATTTTGAATTTGATGACGGCTCGCGTATGGACAAGGCCTTTACCTATGACTGGCGGTTGTGGAGTATCCCGGAATTGTCCGAGCTGTTAATCGAGGCGGGTTTCAGCAAGGTGCGCGTGTATTGGGAACGCTTTGAAGATGATAAAGACAATGACGATTACCTGGAAGGCACCGGCGAGTTTTATGAAACCACGGTAGAAGAAAATCAGGAATCCTGGCAGTGTTATATTATCGCGGAAGTCTAAGCACAACGATTTGCAGCATGTAACGGTTGGCGGGGGAGTCGTATGATCATTGGTATCGATTTGGGGACCACGAACAGTTTAGTGGCGGTGTTACGCAGTTCGGAAGTTGAGGTGATCCCCAACGCCTTGGGTGAACAATTGACGCCGTCGGTAGTCGGCTTTGATGATGAAGGGCAGATCATCGTCGGCCGGATTGCCATGGAACGCCTGATCACCCATCCGGATAAAACCACCGCGAGTTTCAAACGCCTGATGGGCACCAGTCGCACCATCCAAGTGGGCAAAAAACAATTTCGTCCGGAAGAACTATCCGCCTTGGTCCTACGCGCGTTAAAGGCCGATGCCGAGGCGTATCTGGGTGAAACAGTGACGGAGGCGATTATTACCGTCCCCGCTTATTTTAATGACACGCAGCGTAAGGCGACCAAGATTGCCGGTGAACTGGCTGGACTCAAGGTCGAACGGCTGTTGAACGAGCCCACCGCCGCGGCGCTGGCGTATGGCCTGCACAAACGCACAGAACAACGCTATCTCATTTTTGATTTGGGTGGCGGTACCTTTGATATTTCCATTGTTGAATATTTTGATGACATTCTGGAAGTGCATGCCAGTGCCGGTGACAATCACTTGGGCGGCAATGATTTTACCGAGGCGATCCAGCACTGGTTATTAAAGCAATTGGTGGCGGCCAAGGTAACCAGTAAAGAGGCCATCCCCGCGCCATTGCGCGAACGCGCCTGGAAAAAGGCGGAAGAGGCGAAATTACAATTAACCAAACAGAACAACGCCAAGATCGACTTGGTCTGGAATGAGCAACGTTATCCCTTCACGCTGACCGAGACCGAATTTGAAACCATTGCGGAACCCTTACTGGCACGCATCACCAACCCGGTGCGCATGGCGCTGCGAGATGCGAAGTTGCGCGTCAGTGATCTCAATGAAATCGTGTTGGTCGGTGGCGCCACGCGCATGCCGGTAATTCGAAAAATGGTCACCAAGTTGTTTCAACGTTTTCCGGCCATGGACATTGATCCGGATCGGGTGGTGGCCGTGGGTGCGGCGATCCAAGCGGCGTTAAAAGAGAAAAGTGCCGTGCTCAATGATGTGGTGATGACGGACGTGTGTCCGTACACACTGGGCATGGAAATCTCGGAACGCCAGGGCGTGGGTTATAAAGAAGGCTTTTATCTGCCGATCATCGAACGCAATTCGTTTATTCCCGTGAGTCGGATCAAATCCGTCTCGACCTTGCAAGACAACCAGCAGGTGATCGTGGTGAATGTTTATCAGGGCGAGAGTCCTCTGGTAAAAGACAATGTCTTCTTGGGTTCGCTGACGGTCGAGGTGCCCAAGGCGCCGGCGGGCGAAGCGATCGATGTACGTTTCACCTATGATGTAAACGGCTTGCTGGAAGTGGAAGTCACTATTGTCAGCAACCAGAAAAAATCCGCCATTACCATCGAGAAGAATCCCGGTGTGCTCAGCGCCGAGGAGATCAAACAACGTTTACATGAACTGGAACGCTTGAAGATTCATCCGCGGGATCAGGAGAAAAACAAGAATTTGGTGCATCGCGCCCAGCGCCTGTATCAGGAATTATTGGGCGATGAGCGTCAGTACGTCGGCCAGGTCTTGGCGGAATTCATGTCGGTACTGGAAAAGCAGGATGACCGGTTAATCCGTGAGGCGCGCACGCAGTTTGAAGAAGTCCTCAATCGCTTTGACAGTGCGGAACGTTTTTAACCGGCCGGGTCATCACCATGACAGTCAGTTGCTGGAAAATCTTGAAGATTGACCCCACGCGGGATCAACGCGCGATCAAAAAGGCCTATGCCGTGCTGCTCAAGCAGATTGATCAACAGGCGGATGCGCGGGGTTTCCAGCAGTTGCGTGAGGCCTATGAACAAGCACTAAATTATGTGAAATATACCGATGAGGATGATGACCAGGAAGATAATGAGGATCAAGTACAAACCGCCGACGAGCCAACCAGTGCCGCGCCGATAACACCAGCGGCGCCGGATCAGTATCCAGCGCAAGCACTGACGACGATAGCGTCGCCCCGGCTTGCGCCACAGGACATTGCCGTTAACGATATTTTCAAGAGCCTGAGTGAATTGGGTGAGAATATTGCGATTGATAAATTAAAGATCCATGCGTCACTGGCGGATTTTCAGTCCATTGATGCACGTACCGATCTGGAATGTGCCTTGCTCAAGCAGTTTTATCAATGGGAAAAATTACCGTTGGAATTGGCCAAGGCTGCCGCCTTGTTATTCGGCTGGGACTCCTCAAAGAATCCCTTCAAATATAATCATCAGTACGCCTATTTTTATGAGCATGTCGTCAATCAAATCGCCTATCTCGGCGCCGTCAGGCATGTGCTTGCCAATTGTTTCCCTGATCCGCGGCAACGGGATAAAACCGTAGAGGACGTGCTGTTTGCACGCTTTGACCAACAACGTCTATCAGACATCGTGGCCAACGAGGCAAAACGCAACACCGCCAATCGAATTATCAATTTTATGATCAACGATTATAAATTATTTCCCGCCCTGCCGGTGGATCCGGAGACCGTGACCTGGTGGCGTAAAAATGTGTATGGCGAAAACACCGAGGTAGTTGCTCCACAACCAACCAAGAAAAAATCCGGTGGCTCGTATTGGTTTATATGGATAGTGATCATTGTGTTGTTTAATGCGTTGGGTAAATGTGCTCAAACTCCCTCAACCAAAACCTACAAGACCCTGCCAGATAAACATCAAACCAACAAAGAAGGGCAGCGTGGTTTCATTAAAGAGTATGAAAAAAACAAACAGGAATAGCTGCGTGGATTTAAGTTTTTAACACCGCCGCGTAAGGTTCATCCCGTATTTTATCGTGAAGGTGCATGCGGTATTCGATGAACTTGGCGGGGTCATCAAAATGCAGAAAGGGATTGCCCTCGATTTCACGGCGCATGGTCGAGGTCGGCGTGACCGAGTAATTGTGGCCCGGCAGAATTTGCGTAGTCGCCGGCATGTCCCTAGACAAATGCCGTAAGGTATTAAACATCTGTTCCGGGTCGCCGCCGCGCAGATCGCAGCGGCCGCAACCAAACACAAACAGGGTGTCACCGCTGATCAGGTCATCGCCCAGGTGATAACAGGCCGAGCCGGGGGTGTGGCCGGGGGTGTGCAGGACCTGTATCGGGGTTTTACCCAGGGTGATCACGTCACCACCGTGATGCAAGGTGGGTTGCACTAATGGTTTGCCCCAGAATTGCGCCTCGGCCTTGAGCAGATGCAACTGCGCATCGGCGTGTTGCAAAATCCCTTCGATGCCGTTGATGTGATCCGCATGACTATGGGTTAACAGGATATCGGTAATGGTGACCCCCAGTTCCTTGGCGCGATGCAGAATGGCCGGTACATCCCAGGCCGGATCAACGACCGCGGCACGAGCGGTGGCGTGATCGCGGATCAGATAAACAAAATTCGCCATCGGTCCCAATTCCAGGGTTTCAATGCTGTAGCGGCGGTCAGTGGTATTCATGGCGGGCATCTCCAGGTGGTTGCGGTGTGCTGGTTGCAGAAATGATGCGCCATCATATATACCGCGGTTCAGACCACGGCGCCATGGCAGCCTGTTGAAAAACGCGCTGAGGGGCACATCGTGGCGGCGCATTGGTTTCGATGTTTTGCCTGAAAATGCGCATTTTGCCGCCGGAGGGGGCATTCGGCTCGTAGAATGTGTTTATCTCTTAGGCACTTAGACTAAAAACAAAATTGCGTCACAAAAACTAAACATGGCATACTGAACGACCGATATAAAGGATGGGTCCACTGGTATGGAAAGAATAATCATGGTTCGTACACAACATCAAATTGGTTGGGTCGTGTTAGTGTTACTGCTGTTGCTGGTTGCACAAAACGTCTTTGCCGCGAAATATTATGTTTATCAGGCGGCGGATGGCAGCCGCGTGGTCACCGACCGGGTGAGTTTCGCCCCCAGTAATAAACTGGTGAAAAGTACCCGTAAGCTGGAGGGGGTGGGACGTATTGCGGCGGGTAAATCCATCGCCACGAATCTCAATCTCGCCAAAGACTTTGACGATATGATTGAGGAAGTGTCGGCCAAGCATGAAGTCGAGACCGCGCTGGTCAAGGCCGTGGTGCACACCGAATCCTATTTTAATGCGAAGGCCAAATCCAACAAAGGCGCCACCGGTCTGATGCAACTCATGCCGCAAACCGCCGCCCGTTATGGCATCCGCAACCTGCGTGATCCACATCAAAATCTCGAAGCGGGCGTGCAACACCTGCGTTATTTGATGGAGAAATATCCCACCAATCTTGCCCATGCCCTGGCCGCGTATAATGCCGGTGAAGAGGCCGTGCATAAATATCAAGGCATTCCACCTTACAACGAGACCCGCCGCTACATTCAAAAAGTTCTGCTGTATCATGAGTTTTATCAGAACGCCAATTCACTCTAGCAGCCTGTTGAAAAACTCGAAGTTAGCTCGCGTCTCGTCGTTCCGGCCAAACGCCGTGCGCGCCGGAATCCAGTAATACAATAGGTTACTGGCAGGCGACGTTAGTCGGTTGAAATAATTTTCATTGAGTAATGCCTGTTTCAACAAGCCGCTAGTAATTGAGCAAGGCGGGTGTGCGCGCATAACACGATGTTGCGTCGCCAAGTTGAATTCACCTTTAGTTCCCGCCATGACCTCGTAAGCGTCGCGCCAGGGCAGTCTGTCAGAATGTATCAGATTTGCACCGCGACCTGCCCGATTCGTCCCATCACCTCAGCGTATTTGCCGCGCATAGTTCATTGCAATGAATCCCAATTAACTTGGAGGTGGGCGATGGATTTTGCGGATGATTTTACCTATTTCACCATGAGTGACGTGCTGCGGGAAGTGAAGCGTCTGTATGGCAAGAATAAATATGTGCGGTATATCGGTATTGGCGCAGCGGCAAATGAGATGCTGGAAATAAAAATTCAGATAAAGAAACCCAAACATTTGAAAATCACTCAGATGGGGCTGCCACTACGGTTTCGTAATGTGCCGGTGGCGTTTAGCGAGGCAAGTAACGACCCGGTGTTTTAACAGCCTGTTAAGGAAATGCACTTTGTTTAAAAGGGTGGCAGTACGGTTAACAGCATGATTTCGTTTATCGAGCGCGAATGGCGAAACAATGCAGTAGTAATGCGTAGTGAGGTTACGCGTACAACAACGCGTCACGCACACGGCGCGTGGCCTGGTGCCGTTCGGCGGTGATCTCCGCGAGGATGGCGATGGCGATCTCCGGCGGGGTGTGACTGCCAATTGGTAATCCCACGGGGGCGTGTAATTTTGCCAATTGAGTTGGTGTCACGCCAATCTTGAGCAGGCGTTCACACCGGTCTTGTTGACTACGGTGTGAGCCGAGTGCGCCGACATAATACACATCACAGGTCAAGGCCTGCATGAGCGCCATGTCATCCAGTTTCGGATCGTGGGACAACGCGAGGATGATACTCCGAACCTGTTGCGTCATTGCCGCAACGGCATCATCGGGCATGCTGCGGCTAAAGTTGATGCCGTCGAGTTGCCAGCCCTGTTGATATTCCTCGCGCGGATCACAGACGGTGACTTGGTAATTCAACAGCAAGGCAAGCTGCGCCACGTAGTGTGACAAGTGGCCCGCACCGATCAATAACAGGTGCCAGTTGGGACCAAACACCTTGCTCATATAATTCGTGGTGTAGGTAAACTCATCGGTGGCCGAGGCCGGATGCAGGCTGACCTCACCGCTGTTGAGACACAACCGGCGTGTGATCAACTCACCGCGTTGCATTTTATCTAATAAAATTTCAAACGGGGTGGCCGTTTCGATCTGCTCCACGACTAATTCAAGTCGTCCGCCGCAGGGCAAGCCAAAGCGAGTTGCTTGTTGACGGTCAACGCCGTAATTGATCAGCGTCGGATAACGTGTCGCTAATTGTTGATCACGGTAACGGGCGAGCAGATCTGCTTCGACACAACCGCCCGAGACCGAACCGGCATGCACACCGTCGGCGCGCATCACCAGCAGTGAGCCCGCCGGTCGTGGTGAAGACCCCCAGGTTTTTGCAACCGTCACCAGCGCGACACGGTGGCCGGCCTCCTGCCAGGCAAGCGCCTGTTGTAACAATTCGCGATCGGTATCGTAGCGCAGCATGGCCCGGGTTAGATCACGCTGGGCAGCGGTAAGGCATGAAAACGCTTACCACTGGCATTAAACAAGGCATTGGCCAGGGCAGGTGCGATCACCGGCGTGGCGGGTTCACCGACACCACTGGGGGCATCCGCCGATGGCACGATATGCACTTCGATCTTGACGGGCATCTGGCTCATGCGTAACACCGTATAGTCATGAAAGTTTGACTGTTCAACCTGGCCATTTTTAAACGTGATTTTGCTCGATAAGGCGGCGGCCAAACCAAAGCCCATACCGCCTTCCATTTGCGCGCGGATCACATCGGGATTAATGGCGACACCACAATCCACCGCGATCACCACGCGATCAAGACGAAAAGTTTTATCGGCATTGAGTGTGACTTCGACCACTTGCGCGACATAGGTGTTGAAGGATTCGTGCACCGCGATACCGCGCCCACGTCCGGCCGCCAGCGGTGTTCCCCAACCGGCTTTTGCCGCAGCGAGATCCAACACCGCGCGATGCCGTGGCTGATCTTTCAGGAGGACGCGGCGGTATTCCACCGGGTCGCGCGAGGCGGCAGCAGCTAATTCGTCGATGAATGTTTCGACCACGTAGGCATTGTGCGTCGATCCCACCGAACGCCACCATTGCACCGGGACCGGTAAACGCGGTGAATGCAGATCCACGTGCAGATTGGCAATAGCGTAAGGCAGATTGCTGGCGCCTTCCACGGAGGTGACATCAATGCCATTTTTTACCATCGACGATTCAAACCCGGTGCCGGCCAATAGCGATTGACCGACGATACGATGTTGCCAGGCAATCGGAGTGCCGTTTTTATCCAAGCCCGCTTTGATTTGATGAAAATACATAGGACGGTAATAACCGGCGCGCATGTCGTCTTCGCGTGTCCACAGGAGTTTCACCGGCGCGCTGCTATTGATCGCCTTGACGATGTTCGCGGCTTCCAGTACATAATCAGAATTGGGATTGGCGCGCCGGCCGAATGAACCACCGGCATACAAGGTGTTGATCTTCACTTGTTCGGTTTGCAAGCCGAATAGTTTTGCAACCGCTCTTTGATCCACGGTCTGTGATTGCGCACCGTACCAGAGTTCGCAACCGCTGGCGGTGCGTTGTACCACGCAATTCATCGGTTCCATTGCGGCATGGGCAAGAAAGGGGAAGGCATAGTCCGCTGATAAAACCTTGGCAGCGTGCGTCAGCGCCGCTTGTGCATTACCGTCGTTGCGCGCCACCGCGCCAGGTTTGCGGGCCAATTGTTGGTACGACGCGAGAATCTGTGCAGAGCTTTGCTGGAGGGCCTGAGTTTCATCCCATTGTGCGATCACGGCATCCCGCGCGCGTTGTGCAGTCCAGAAATCACTCGCCACTACCGCAACCCCGGTGGGGATGGCGATGATGTGATGCACCCCCTTAATCTTTTTCGCCTCGCTGGCATCGAAGGATTTCAGTGTCGCGCCAAAGCGCGGGGCGTGAAGCACCACGGCGGTGAGCAGGTTGGGTAGCTTGATGTCTTGGGTGAAAATTGCCTTGGCATAAACCTTATCGTGACTATCTTTGCGCGGCAGGGTCTGACCGATCAAACGAAATTCCTTGGGGTCTTTCAAAAACACTTCTTCAGGAACCGGTTGCTGGGCTGCCGCTGCCGCGAGTTCACCAAAGCGTGCGCTTTTGCCCGTTGCGGTATGGCGCAGAATTCCTGCTTGCACCGTGATCTCATCAGGATTGACTTGCCATTGTGTTGCGGCGGCCAGCACCAGCAGATGCCGTGCTACGGCACCTGCCTGACGCATTTGTGTAAATGAATTGGCAATCGCCGAACTGCCGCCGGTGCCTTGCGTGGCGCCCCAAAATAAATTGTTATACAACTTGGCATTGGCGGGGGCGGCCTCAACATGAATTTGTTCCCAGGCTGCATCCAATTCTTCAGCAACGACAGTGGCCAGGCCGGTGTAGGTGCCTTGCCCCATTTCCAGGTGCTTGATGACCACGGTAACGGAATTGTCAGGGCGAATCCGTACAAAGGCATTGGGTGCAAAAACAGTCTCGCTGTTATTCGTGCCAGCGGGTTTACTAGGATTAAGTTCCGTCGGATTGGTTTGCCGGTTCGTGTCATCAACACAACCGCTGAGATGGACACCCAGGGTCAGTCCGGCACCGGCTGCGAGGGTTGAAACTAAAAAATGCCGCCGACTGATATTCACCTTGTGATCGTTCTGCATGACTGCGCTCCTTTAAACCAAGGCCTTGGCCGCTTCTTTAATGGCCGCACGAATCCGTAAGTAGGTATTGCAGCGACAAAGATTGCCATCCATCGCCGCGTTGATTTGCGCATCGTCCGGCTGTTTGTGCCGGCTTAATAGATCAATTGCCGACATGATTTGACCGGATTGACAAAAACCGCATTGCACGACATCGAGTTTGATCCAGGCATTTTGTATCGCGGTTGCGACCGGGGAATGCACGCCTTCGATAGTGGTGATGG
>Ga0315281_10002222_pt1 | contig 28857 bp, 17 predicted proteins | sample YL17G07_0_MG_FD_204540 | JGI IMG/M metagenome (GOLD analysis project Ga0315281, IMG submission 204540) | Sediment microbial communities from Yellowstone Lake, YNP, Wyoming, USA - YL17G07_0 | ecosystem: Environmental > Aquatic > Freshwater > Lake > Sediment | place: USA: Wyoming | collected...
CGCTCCGGATTAGGAGAAGGTATCGTTGCGCCCTGCGGCAAGATACTCAATGCCCCGGTGCGCCCAGTTTCTATTTACAGCGAGGACAGTATTATCGGAATCGTCCTCGTTCCGATTATCGCCAACAAGAAACCCTACTTCTTTTTTTTCTCGTTGATCTTCGTAAACAAATCATTTGGCTGGCAATCGAAATAATCGAGCAGCCTTTCTATGTCCTGTCGGCTGATATTATATGATTGGTTCGTAGTGATCCGCGAGAGCGTCAGTGCCCGGATCCCAGTTTTCTCTTCGATTACGCTATAGGTTATTCGCTTCCCTTCTATTGCACTCTTCCGCTCCATCAAAGCCTTCAAATCGGTATTTACAAGTTTAGCAATGAACAAGCCAAACCACTCGCGATACTACGCATGAATGTATACCTGATTCACGACTATGTCAACGCTAAGGATGGGGTATGGATGGGTTATTTTGGGTATACGATGAAGATGACGGATTGTTACCTAATGTTGTTGCGAAGTTTGGAAACTCCATTGATATTGGAAGTAAAATAGTTATTGTTTTCAAACAAATTTATCCATGTTACAACCAGAATGACCGGCAGCCACCTTTCGGAATTTGCAATTGATTGAGGCTTCCGACATATTGAGGTGTTTGGGAAATAGAAAAAACTCCCGGCCTCATCGACCGGGAGTTGTGTACGTCAAGATGGTGCCGAAGGGGGGACTCGAACCCCCATGGGTTGCCCCACACGCCCCTCAAACGTGCGTGTCTACCAGTTCCACCACTTCGGCACTTGTGAAAACAATACTCGTACTTATTTCATCGCCGGCTGTTTCGCCGAAACCGGGGTGAGCCAGTCCGCGTGGCGGCTGTCCCGGCCGTGAACGATGTCAAAAAAAGCAGCTTGGAGTTCTTTCGTTACCGGCCCCGGCTTGCCAATGCCGATTGACCTGTTGTCCACTTCCCGGATCGGCGTGATCTCGGCGGCTGTCCCGGTGAAGAATGCTTCGTCGGCGATGTATAGCTCATCCCGGGTGAACCGCTCTTCCACCACGCGCATGCCGCGTTCGGCGGCGAGCTGCATGATCGTCTCCCTCGTGATGCCTTCGAGGATAGAGGTGAGCGGCGGGGTTTTGATGACGCCCTTCCGCACCATGAACACGTTCTCGCCGCTGCCCTCGGCAACGTATCCATCGGTGTCGAGCAGCATGGCTTCGTCGTAACCGTCCTTGAGCGCCTCGCGCTTCGCGAGAAGCGAGTTTGCATAGTTCGCCGTGGTCTTGGAGCGGACCATGGTGGAGTTCACGTTCGGACGGGTGAAAGACGAAATCTTGACCCGGATGCCGTTCTTTACGCCTTCTTCACCAAGGTAGCTGCCCCAGGGCCAGACTGCGATGGAGAGCTGGACCGGGTTTTCCTTGGGGAAAATGCCCATGGCGCCGTACCCAAGGTAGGCCAGAGGCCTGATGTAACACGCGTCGATCTTATTGACGCGAATGGTTTCGAGAATCGCTTCGCGCACTGCCCCGCGGGCGAAGGGTATCTCCAGCTGGCAAATGTGGGCTGAGTCAAAGAGCCGGTCCACGTGCTCCTGGAGCCGGAATACCGCGGATCCGGTGTCGGCCTTGTAACATCGTATACCCTCGAACACCCCGGTGCCGTAATGCAGCGAATGCGTCAGGATATGTACGTTGGCATCGTCCCACTTCACGAACGAACCGTTCATCCATATCTTTTCCGTGGCCTGAAGCATAGGCGACATTTATAACAGCCTGCTGCGGAATTGTCAATTGTTTTTTTCTGGTTTCTGCCCGCTTTTGCTCAACGGATGTCTCGAACAACACCGCACTACCTCCCTGTTGCTCCTTATCAAGGGAACAGAAACGCGGCGCTCTGTCCATCCACCAAAAAAATCCCCCCTCTGTGATGAGCAGAGGGGGGTATCGATAAAGGAGGATGAAGATTCCATGATACAATCGGCAATTCTGACAAATCGATCATACGCTTTTATATGGGGTATTGTAAATACCCCGGGGCGGGTATTTTATGGGTATGCATGAAAATAACCGGGGAATTATGCGAAGGTTTTATGCCGGAACCAAAACCGTGGCCTGTGGTCGTCCTAGTGAATGCACGTGGAAAAACTAAATAATGCCCTTTTTTCTCGCCTTGTGGATGGCGTCGTTTCGGTCTTTTGCCTGCAGTTTCTCGTAGATATTCTTGATATGAGTGTGCACGGTGTGAGTGCTGATCCTCAATCGCTCTCCGATCTCTTTATAGGTGAGTCCTTCCTCAATACGCTTGACGAGCTCTGTTTCGCGCTGTGTCAGCAGAACTGTTTCCCCTGCAACTTCCCCCTGGAACTCATGGATGATCTTGCGAGCTATTTTGGGGCTCATGGGCGCCCCGCCCTTATACAGGGAATGGATGGACTCGATGATCTCCCGCGGACTGCTGCCTTTGAGGATATATCCGGAAGCGCCTGCCTTGATCGCCGAAAAGACGTTGTCCCGGTCTTCAAAGACCGTATGCGCCATGATCTCAAGCTCCGGCATCGCATCCTTTGCCCGTTTGATGAGTTCGACGCCGGACATGCCGGGCAGCCCGATGTCGGTAAGCATTACATCGGGAGCGGCTTTTTTCAGCGACCCGATAGCGTCTTCAGCGGACCGATAAGCGCCTGCTACGGATATCCCCTCTTCTCCGCGCAGAAGCAGGGTAAGGTTCTCAAGGAGAAGGGGGTCGTCTTCAACAATAATCAGTCGCATGGGAGCAACTCTACCACAAAACGGGGTAGTATGCCATACCCTACACGGGGTATCTTAAGGGTAGTGGAATTTCCAGGCTCATCCGTGTGCCGTTCCCGAAAGACAGGGCCATCCTCCCCCCCAGTTCGCCGGCGCGTTTATTCATATTCGAGAGGCCTCGGCCCTTGCCCAAATCCTTTTCCCGGCCGATCCCGTTGTCGATGACATTCAGCAAAATCCCTTCCTGAAAAATCTTGAACTCAACGTTAATGGTGTCGGCCTTCGAATGCTTGATGACGTTGGTCAGCGACTCCTTGTAGATCTTGAAAAGGTTCACCCAGAGCAGGCTGTTGGGCTGATCCTGTACGTCGTCCACGGAGGCCTTCAGTGTAAACGCTATCCCGTGCGGCTCCACCATATTGGTCCCCTGGTTTCGGAGTTCCGTGGCAATGGTGCGCCAGTTCAGGTCCTGGGCGTCGAGACTATGCATAAAGCTCCTGATCTCGGCGATCCCTTCCCGTGAAAGCCGCGAGATGGTGCTGAGCGTGCCCTTGCAGCTCTCAATATCCGTTGCCTTCTGCGCCAATTCCGTGAGAATGCTGATGTTCGTCGTGATGCCGCCGATGCCGTCGTGAAGGTCCATCATGAGCTTCTCTTTTTCAGCGACATGCCGCTTCTCTTCCGCAATGCGCTGCTCAAAGAGCCTGGCCTGTTCTTCTTCCGCCCGCTTGCGGTCCGTGATGTCAAAGAGCGTCGCAATGACCGCCGGCTTCCCTTCAAAATCAATGATCGCTGCGGTGGTATTGGCCCATCGAATATCGCCGTTTTTTGCAATAATCTTTAACTCATATTCCTTGGGCTGTTCTACTCCGGCCAGGCGCGTTTTTCCCCGTTTCCGCACCATCTCCCTGAAATCGGGGTGTATGAGCTCAAAGAACTCTATTCCCGCTAACTCCTCCGCAGTATATCCCATGATCCTTTGCACCGCCGGATTGGAATACAAAAACCGCCCCCCCCGATGAATGATGATCATGGCGGACGTGGTCTCGGCCAGGGTCCGGAACCGGGCCTCGCTTTCTTTGAGCGATAGCAGCGCCTGCTGCAGTTGCAGGGAGAACCGCTCCCGCTCCTGCTCAGCCTGTTTCCTGGCGGTTATGTCGAAGCATATCCCGATGACCGCCTGTTTCCCTTCGTAGTCGATTATGCCGACAGCCATATCCACCCAGACCACGTCGCGGCTTTTCGTGACGATCCGAAATTCGTAGCGCTGCGGCGCCCGGTCCCCACTCAGACGTGTGCGCGCCCGCTGCACAATCATGTCCTTGTCCTCGGGGTGGGTAACGCCCCAAAAATCCATCCTTAAAAACTCCTCATGTGTATAACCGATCATGGTTTCGCTCGCAGGATTTGCGTAGAGAAAATTGCCGCCCCGATGTATGAATATGGCGGCAGGAGCGGTCTCGGACAAGGAGCGGAATTTTTCCTCGCTCTCGCGCATGGACTCCTTTGCCTGCCGGGTCTCTTCGTAGAGCTGGGCATTCTCGATGGCGATCGCGGCATGAGCGGCAAGTGTTTCCAGAAGGTCGATATCGCTCTGAAAATAAGGATCCGTGCTGCCCTTCCTGCCCAGCACCATGAAGCCCTTTAGGTCTCCCTTGTACAACAGGGGAATGATGAGCTCCGCGCCCATGGCCTGCATTGCTTCAGACATCCGGCCAGCTCCATCCGCAGTCATGTGTTCAAGCTCTTCCCGTACGACGCCATGGCGGACCTGCTGCAGCCAGGCAAGCAGGGTCTCCAGCACGGGGCTTCCTGCCACACGCTCCTGTTGAACGTCAAAACCGCGTTTGATGGAAAATTGCCCGTTTTTCTCTTTCAGCAGAAGATAGCTGTTTTCCACATTCAGGCTTTTTTTCACGCTTCCAATGATATAGCCCAGCAGCTCTCCCAGGTCCAGGATCGAAGTAACGGCCAGGATCGATTCCCGGAGTATTTTCTGGTAATCGTATTTGTCCTGCAGGACCAGTTGCTGGACCCAGTCCTGCATCTTTCTGCTGAGCCGGGTGGCAAAGAAAAGAATGCCGAGAACTGAAAGCGAGACCGCGATCGAGAATGAGGCGCCGAGCACGGGAGAAAGGACCCTGAACAGGGCGATTTGCAGGACCGAGAGCACGGCCAGCAAGAGACCTATGGAGAGAACACGCGAAACAAAAAGCCGAAGATCAAAGAGCCGGTGCCGGGTAATCGCGTAATACGTGATCACCACCCAGGGGAGGCTTACGAACGTCGTAAAAGCGGGATTGATCGCGCCGAACAGCGGAAGAATGCTGGCTATCAGGATGCAGCCGATGTTGAAAAAAAGCGTGCCGAAAAAGAACAGGCTGAACTGCGACTTTTTCAGGCCTGTCATCCGATTTTTCGTGCGGTACATTACGACTAGAAGCCAGAAGGCCAGGATGCCACCGACGATACGGAGAGGTTTTTCCAGCGGCCCGTCGAGAGCGATAAAGGGGACCAGCGAAGGGTCCCCCGGTTCCACCAGGTCGGTAAACAGGGTGAGGGCGAGGACCACGCTCCAGAACGGGTAGAGCACGTAGCCCACGATGCGCGCAATGCGACTGTTCTCGTCCTGCATATAGTAGGCAAACTGCAGGCACGCGGGGATCATGAACCAGCCGATCCATGAGGCGCGGTTGAAGAAGTTGTAGTCCCGTCCCTGGGATTCGAGGGTATAGGATATGGCCGTGCACAGAACAAACGCGGCAGCGGCAAAAAAGAGGCCCGCGCAAGCCAGTTTGGCCCGGCTCTTCCGGAGCTCCTGCTTCAGGAGGGCGATCCCGAGAATTATTTGAAGAACTGCTCCCGCGTAGAGCGGATAGCTGATGATTTGATACAAGTCCATTTTTCTTTCCCAATACCGGGCTCTGGACTCTTAGACTGAGCACCTCAGATCCGGATCTTTCCCGGAAAATCCCGGCGCTGGCAATTTTCTCAGGATTGTCCGGATCATTACATGTATGATTGTATGGGAGCCGAACGGTCCAGTCAAGTGAATATTCACCTCCCCTGCGCGGAGCTGCCGGCCCCTGTCGCCTGCGCTCTTTCTGCAAGGGATGGATACCCGGCAGGCCGGCACTTTTTCCTTTGTCAACGCCCCGATGCGGACTCGACTTATGATATACTTAAGGTGGTTTGAAGGTGCACAGAAAAAACCTAAGGAGGCAGTATGCAGATCAAGACCATTTTATTCCCGACCGACTTTTCGAACGGGGCCCGGGCTGCCATGGATCATGCCATCTCGCTGGCCAAGGATTATCAGGCGAAGCTCATCCTGCTCTATGTGATCCAGGACATCAGCATCGCAGAATGGTACATCCCCTCGTCGCTTTCCGTGGCCGACCTGGTGGAGGATATGCAGAAAAGCGCGTCGCAGGAGATGGACAAGTGGATAGCTGACGTGTCCGTGACGGTGAAGGATGTGGAGAAGATGATCGTGCGCGGTGTGCCGTTCGTCGAGATCATCACGACTGCGAAAGAAAAAAACTCGGACCTGATCGTCATCGGCACCCACGGCAGAACGGGCATCGATCATATGCTCTTTGGGAGCACTGCGGAAAAAGTCGTGCGCAAGGCATCCTGCCCCGTGCTTACGGTGCGGATCGCGGGCAAGGAGTTCAAAATGCCGTAATCCGCCGCTTCGCGGGGCAAATTCCAAACAACAAACAGCAAATCTCAAATAATGTCCAAATCACAAATTCGATTAACCGCATTGTTTTAAATTTGTTTTTTAGAGCTTGTTATTTATTTGGGATGTGGTGCTTAAGCTTTTGTACTTACGCAAAAAGGGGCCGGATAATTCCGGCCCCTTTTTGCATTTTATTTTCCCAGCAGCGTCGTAAACGTGTCGTGGTGTCGTTCCTCATCTGAAAGGATCTCTTCAAACAGGAGCCTCGTGGTTTCGTCCTTCTCCGCTGTTGCCTGCTTGATGATGTCCTTATACAGCGTGATGGCCTCTTCCTCGGCCTTTACATCGGCCTGAAGCATCTGTTCGGGCGTGCCGCCCTTTGCAATGGGGTTCGGCTTGGTGGTGGGGTCCACGTCAAAGTAGAAAAGCCGCTCCGCGATCTTCTCGGCATGCTTCATCTCTTCCACGGCGATGTCCTCAAAAACATCCATTAATGAAGCGGAATTCATTCCCTTCACCATGATGTGATGCCACATGTACTGGACAATGGCCTGGAGCTCTCCTGCTATCGCCTGGTTCATCATTGCGGTCAGGTCCGCGCTTGCTTTTTGTACCATGTTCTGCCTCCTTCGATGATTGAAATGTGAAGAGACTGCCTGTTTCACTACTGGTAACTATAGCAGAGAACTGCACGAATCTCAACCAGCCCTGCAAATTCGGCGAATGCGTATCAGGAATTCCGTTCCCGGGAGATGCGCGCTGTTGTCTATGATGCCTTGTCCTTCTTCTCCCGCTTGTCGACAATACAGTAAATACCGCCTTCACGGAGGCCGGGCCGGTAGCAGCCGTTGCAGGAAATGCAGGTCGCGCGTGTCGTGTCGCCGGCCTGCCAGCGTTTGACCAGCCCGGGCTCGCGAATAAAAGGCCGGGCCAGAGACACGTAATCCGCCTCGCCCTTATCTAGGACCGACTTGATGAGATCAAAGCTCCTGAACCCGCCGACCACCATGACGGGACAGCGCACCGCCGCCTTGATGCGCACGGCAAGAGGCAGGTTATAGGCTTCCTGCTCCCGGGTCTCGATCTTCGTACGTATCGGCGCCCTTTCCTTTGAAGCCGGCGTGCCGCCACTTACTTCAATGGCGTCAATGCCTTCCTTGTCGAGGGCCTGTGCGGCATACGCTGCATCATCGATTTCCAAACCCTCTTCGAGAAAATCCGAACCGTTCAGCTTGACCAGGACCGGGAAGGTCACGCCGACGGCGCGCCGCACTCGACGATAGACCTCCATCAAAAAGCGGCACCGGTTCGCGATGCTCCCGCCGTAGGAATCGGTCCTCTTGTTCGTCAGGGGAGAGAGAAACTGGTTGATAAGATAGCCATGGGCAGCATGAAGCTGCACCGCATCGAATCCCCAGGACTTGGCCCGCCCCGCGCAAGAACCGAAGGCCGCCACGACCTCTTCAATATCCTGGAGGCCCATCTCCGTCGGAAGTACGGAGAACTGGGGAGTTACCACGGCCGAAGGCGCAAGGAGCCGGCTACCGGCCTGGGCCCTTCCCTGACCGCCCGTATGCACAAGCTGCATGCAAAGCCTCCCGCCTTCTTCATGCACTGCGGCGCTGAGCGCTGTTGCCTGCTTTGCAAAGTCATCGCTCTGTGCGCCCATAGATCCGGGCATCTGCTTTCCGTCGATGCGAACAAAGGTGTAGCCCGTGATAATAAGCCCGACCCCGCCCCGTGCAAGCGCGCGGTAACAATCAGCGAGCTTTTGCGTCGGCCGCCCGTCCTCTTCGCACATCCCCTCCCAGGTGGCGGAGCGCACAAAGCGGTTTCTGAGCTGCATGCCGTTTATCGTGGTTGTTTCGAAAAGGTCCTTCATAAATAGAGATCCTCATTTCATAAAAATGTCCTGCACTGTACCACACCTCTTTCTTCAAGTCAAAACAGAATCAAACTTGTAACAATTCAGGTCTGGCGTGGAGCGTTGACGCAAAAAGCGCGCACCTACCAAGAATGAGCCTCAACAGAGCCCAAACAGCGCGTGCGAAGTGAACGCGCTGGGGAACTGGCATAAAACACTGGTCCACCGAACAATAATCGGCGCGCTTGCGACTACGCGGAGCGGCTGACCTGAATAGTTGCTCACCGTTACAGCTTCCAGTGCTGCAAATTCCAGTTGCCTTATCCCACCTCTTCAAATATAATGTCGCACATTCAATCCAATGAAGGAGCACCGCACATGGGCAAAAATCTCGTTTATAAAATTCTGGAAGCTCACCTGCGCGAGGGGAAGCTTGAGCCGGGAACGGAGATTTCCATCAAGATCGACCAGACGCTGACCCAGGACGCAACAGGGACCATGACGTATCTGCAGTTCGAGGCCATGGATGTGCCGCGCGTCAAAACCGAGCTTTCCGTGAGCTATGTGGACCATAACACGCTCCAGGACGGATTCGAGAACGCCGACGACCATCGGTATTTGCAGACCGTCGCGTCAAAATACGGGATCCACTATTCAAAAGCGGGGAACGGCATCTGTCATCAGGTCCATCTCGAACGTTTCGGCAGGCCCGGAAAAACCCTTCTCGGGTCCGATTCTCACACGCCCACGGGTGGAGGCATCGGGATGATCGCCGTCGGTGCGGGCGGGCTGGATGTGGCCGTTGCCATGGGCGGCGGACCGTTCTACCTGACCTGCCCCAGGGTGGTAAAAATAAACCTGACAGGAAAGCTTCAGCCCTGGGTCGCGGCCAAGGACGTCATCCTCACGGTCCTCAAAATGCTCACCACCAAGGGAAACGTCGGCACCGTGATTGAGTATGGCGGCGATGGCATCAAAACGCTGAGCGTGCCTGAGCGTGCGACCATCACTAACATGGGGGCGGAGCTCGGCGTGACCACCTCAATCTTTCCCAGCGACGAGATCACGAAAGCATTTATGAAGGCGCAGAGAAGGGACTCGGAGTGGGTAGCCCTCGCTGCTGATGCCGATGCCTCGTATGACCGGGTGATCGACCTCGACCTCGGGTCCGTGGCGCCGATGATGGCAAAGCCGCACTCGCCGGACAATATCGCCACGGTAAAGGAGCTTGCGGGCACAAAAGTGGACCAGGTGATGGTAGGCTCCTGCACGAACTCTTCCTTTCGCGACCTGATGATCGTTGCGTCGATGCTCAAAGGACGGCGGGTTTTCCCCGATGTCAGTTTCGGCGTTGCGCCCGGCTCGCGGCAGGTGCTTGAAATGATCGCACGGAACGGCGCCATGGCCGATATCATCGCCGCGGGAGCGCGAATCCTCGAATCCACCTGCGGGTTCTGCATCGGGAGCGGCCAGGCGCCGAAGACCGGCGCGGTCTCCATCCGTACGAGCAACAGAAACTTCGAGGGCCGCTCGGGCACCAAAAGCGCGCAGGTCTTTCTCGCCAGTCCCGAGTCCGCTGTGGCCGCCGCCCTCGCCGGCGGCATCATTGACCCGCGCGATCTCGGCATTCCCTATCCCGAGATCGTGATGCCGGACCAGTTCTGGCTCGATGACACGATGATCCTCCCGCCTGCCAAGGACCCGTTGTCAATAACCGTCTACCGCGGCCCGAATATCGGCGACCCACCGGCAGCGGAACCGCTTCCTGACACCATTCAGGGCGTGGTCGCGATCAAGGTCGGCGATAAAATCACGACGGACCATATTATGCCCGCCGGCTCGCGGCTGAAGTACCGCTCGAACATTCCGAAGTACGCCGAGTTCGTATTTGAAGGTGTGGATGCCTCGTTCTCGAAAAAAGCGCTCGAGAACAAGAAGGCGGGAATACACAATGTTGTGATCGCCGGCGCGAGCTACGGCCAGGGTTCGAGCCGCGAGCATGCGGCCATCTGCCCCATGTATCTCGGCGTTAAAGCGGTCGTTGCAAAATCATTCGAACGCATTCACGCGGCGAACCTCATCAACTTCGGAATCCTGCCGCTCACGTTCGCAAACGAGGCGGATTATGAGGCGATCAGCCCGGATGCTAAGATCGAGATCAACGGGATCAAAGCAGCGCTCGAAAAGGGCTCAGGCATAACCCTCAAGGATATGACACAAGGCAGGTCCTTTTCGATGAACACCTCGTTGAGCGCACGGCAGCGGAACATTCTTCTGGCCGGGGGTATGCTGAACTATACGAGAGCGATGGCGAAGTAGCGCATATGATCGCTGAAGAGCGTTGAACTCGCGAGGTCCGCATTCAATGGGTATATGGCGTAAAACAGGTATAACCTGAATATTATGATGGTCTCGTAAAAAGCCGAAACGTGTCACCCTGAACGAAGTGAAGGGTCTCCCCTCGTATTGAAAAGGCGAGATTCTTCGCTGCGCTCAGAATGACAAATTGTGTGATTTTCGGTGACTGCTCAGGACTTAAAACCATATACTCGCACGAAGCCACAGAGCGCACGAAGAAATGAATGAAAACGGAATTGGAAAAAGCCTACAAGAAGCTGGGCTATTTTTGGTGAAGCCTTGATGAAAGACGGCATATCACGTTTTCTGAATGGGATTGTCGAGTGCTTCTTTTGGAACGACTAAGGAATGCAATGCATGCGCTCGCAAGACGCTATGAGGAACTGCTTTTTTCTTTGTGGCTTAGTGGCTTTGTGCGAGAAAGACCTACGTAGTTACGCTTTTCGACTTTTTACGAATGTATCAATATTATTCATTTCTTGCGGCTTACCGCGGGAGCAGACTTCCCTTCCTGTTACTGCTCCGCCGCAGCAGTTATCGTGCTTGCCGACGGCCCATACGTTCCCATTTTAAATTTGAACACCCCTTTGAGATGATATTGGGGCGCCGGGATTGTTGTCGAATCGTGGTCGACCAGGACAACGTCGAAAGCTCCGTTCACCTTGTCGGCCGCCGTCGTATCGGGGGTAAATGAGATGGTCCCCTGCTCCACTTTTTTAAGCGTGGACCTTTGTCCGTTGAACACGAGAAAAGAACCGGGAAATTTTTCATAGAGCGGATTGTCCTCTATGGCATAGGTCTTTCCGCCGATGCCCGGCAACTCGCCGTCGCCCGCTTTCGGAATGTCGATCCTGATGACGGACGCGAAATTCGGGTCCCAGACATTTTGCGCTACATCGGCCTGTATCGACCAGAAGGAGTTGTTGTTCGTGGAATAGTAAAAATTCGGCTGCACAAGCCCGTATTCATCAAGCGTGACCGTCAAATAGTTGACGTACGCCTGTTGCTGGCCGGCATTCGAGGACGCTGCGGCGCTGGTCGACGCAGGTGTGTTGATTTCAGGTGCACCGGCCCCGCTTCCGCAGGCCGCGAGCAGGGCGACCAGCGCCGCGGTCAGGAGCATCTGCTGCAAACGCACACCGCGCTTGATCTGATGGGGCCGGGCATAGCCCTGTTCTACCAGCACCTCGCCGAGCTTCTTCAGGGTGCCGGCCTGCTTCTGGAGCGCGTAATCGAGCTGGCCGCGGGAGATGGCCCCCGTGGAGACGAGGAGCTCCCCGAGTCTGAGCGGGCCGGGGGAGGATACCCCGGCGTCCTGGTTCCGCTGAAAATCGAGGACGCCCTCCAGCTGTTGCCCGGTGAGCAGGCCCTGACGCATGAGGACCTCGCCGAGCTTTTCCTTGCTCCGTTTCTGCTCGGCCAGCGCCTGCTCAAGCTGTTTATTCGTTATGTGTCCGGCCTGGACGAGCAGCTCCCCGAGCATCCGGCGCACTCCCGCCGCGGTCTTGACAACGTCTTCCGCGCAATCGAGGTGCTCCTGCACGGAAAGGACCGCCTTGATGTCCATGGAGTCAAGCACGCCCATCCTGACCAGTACCTGGCCCAGAAGTTCATTGGTGCGCTTTTGTTCTTCCAAAGCAAATCCGAGATCGGGGTGGGACAGAAAACCGCCGTCCAGAAGAATCCGGCCGATAGGCCGCATGGTCCGCTTGCTCATAAACATTGCATGCTCCTTTCCCGCTACTGTCCGCTGAACCACTTCACGGCGTCACGAACAGTCATCTGGTCGAACTTCATGCTGACTTTCAGATAAGGCCCCTCGCTGGTAAAATCGGACTTTGAAAAATCCCGGTCCTTGAATCCCGTGAAATTGTACCCGACGCGCAGGAGGACGTTTTTCACGAAATTATATCCCACCGAGGCGCCGGTCCCGTATTTATACTCGTCCACGGCCCAGGAGTGCAGCTGCCTGCCCCGTATCCCGATGTCCCAGCGCTTCGTCAGATCATAACGGAGTTCCAGGCCGGCGAGGTCGGTATAGCCGCGGTAATCCAGGGCGTCGATCGATTCCATCACGTACTTGCAGGCGTATTGCAGCGCAACTTGCACTACCTGCGTCGCCTTGTAGTTCGCGTTCAGGTTGTTCACGATGCGCCGGCTGTCGTAGTTGGACATGCTGTCCTTTTTTTCATCGATGAGGAAATCCAGGCGGTCCAGCACGATCCACTCGCTCTTGTGCGGGCGATACGCCAGGCCCAGGCGCACGTCGTCGGTCTTGCTCGAAGCGCCTGTCGTGAACGTGGAATGGAACGACTGGACGCCCACCGCCAGCCCGAGCCCTTCCCGGAGCTCTCCATTTATGCCGGAAAACAGCCCCTGCTTCCGCTCGTCGGGCGAATGCCGCTCTTCTCCGCGCACCGTCCATGACCACTTCGTTGCCCGGTACCCCGCGCCGAACGATACTGCCGTGAAGTCCGTGGTGCTTCCCGAGGCGGGCGTCACTGCGGGGTTGACCGTGGGCGCGGACTGCCTGAGCGTCTGCGAACGGTCCAGGCCGCCGTCCACGGACCACTGCTTGGTCACCTGCCAGGATTGCTTGAGCCCTAAGGTGGAGAAGAGCCGTTCTCCGTTTTCCGACGACTGCTGTTCCACGGTCGAACCCACTTGTCCGCCGGTCCACGGGGCGGCCCGCACGCCGATGCGCGACGTGGCCGTGTCGCCCGCGGCCCCCTGGGTGAACTCTTCGTTCGCATACAGCGTCGAGGTACCGTTCAGCTTGTAGTCGGCGCCCAGGGTCGTCCGGGTCGGGAAGTCGTTGTTCTCGTTTTCATTCAACGACTGGTCGCGCCGGGCGGATATGGAGAGGCGGTCGGTCAACTGGTAACGCGCGCCCGCGAAGATTTGTTCCGAAATGAGGGTCGGACTGTTCACAAAACTGTCTTCCGCGTAGGTCACGCCGCTGGTGAGCTCGTAGTACTTCGTGGCGTATTTGTTCTGCAGGACAGCCACGTCCCTGTCCGCGCCGGTCGTAAGGTTCATTTGACGATACATCTCAGGACCCAGGCTGTACTCCGGGTTCAGCCGGTAGGTCAGATCAAAACCCACTTTTCTCATGCCCGTCTCGCCGGTGCTCTGCTGCCCGAGACCGAAGCCGGCTTCCTGCTGACGCACGTAGGCCTTGCCCTCCATCTTGTCCGTCCGGTGGGACATCTCCGCGAGATAGGCGGAACCGTCGCTCGCCACGACGTTCTCGTCGTTCGTCGTCTTCGCGACCTCCGCCCGGATTTTCGTATGTTCGTCCAGCTTGACCGTGGCGTCCACGCCGGTGAGATTTCCCGCACCGCCCCCGGCTTCCTCGTGGATGCCCGTGGCGCCGAGCTCGACCTTGTTTTCCAAAATCCGCACGGCCCCCCGGCCGCCGTAATTGTAGGAGCCCCCGGCCGTATCGAACAATTCGTACCTGACCACGATGAAATTGGGGTTCAGATTTTCGTCCCGGCTGAAGACCGGCGACTTGAACCAGATGGTCCCGGCGTCGTAGTCGAAGGAGTAGTCGATGTACCGGGTCAAGACCTGGGACTTGACGATCACCTCGCTCCTGAAACGGTCCCTCGTCTCGATGACCACGGATTCGGAATTCAGGAGGATGTTCTTCCGCGAAAGATGATAGAGGCCCGACGTGCCGTCTCCCTGAAACTCGTCCTTTACAAAGGCCTGATCGGACTGGCTGCCGAAAACGGTGTAATCGTACGTTTCCGACTTCTCCTCCGCTTTGATGCCGTTCATCTGCCGGCTGTACCGGGACAACTCGGTGACGTTCAGGCCCGTATCATAATCGCCGAAGAGGGCATAGAACTTGTTGCGTTCTATCTTGAGGTAGAGGCTCCGGACGCTTTGGGCGTCGGAACCCTGGTTCGTCGCGTCGCCGTACAGGGTGTAGTACTGTTTTGGATCGATTGACTGGAAAAGGTTTCGCTGCTGGCGGTTTCCGTTCTTGTCGCTGTCGTACGCAATCGTCATCAGCCATTCGCCCTTGATCCTGCCCTTGGCGTAAAAAGCGAGCCGGTCGTCTTGAAAGAGCTGGTTGTCCTCGCCGGACGAAACCGCGCTCTCCATGTTGCCCTTAATGGCGTTATATCCCACGGTCCCTTCGGCGAGCCCTACCAGGATCCAGTCCCGCTCCTCCGGCGTGAGCCACGCTTTTACCTCCTGGGCGCCGTTCATCAGGGAGAACCTGAGCACCGCCTCGCCGGACATGTTCGTGGGCTGGAGTTCGATCCTGATGATGCCGTCCGGCCCCACTTGGTATTTCAGACGCTCCGTGGCCGAGGCCGTAAGCGGGTTCTTCTGGAGCTCATCGACCCGCTGCAGGGCCACCCGTGGCGCATCCACGCTGTATTCGCCGAGAACGCCCTCGCGGGCCGGGTGGCCGTCTTTGTCCGTGAGCCTGACGGCGATGACCGGCGGGTTTTTTCCGTCCGCCGCCAATTTCGATTGAGCGGGCGCCAGCTCGGCCTTGACCGGGGGGCCGGAATAATGAAGGGGCCGTTTCACCCTTGCGGTCTCGGCGTTGTTATCATCATACTCCACGGCTTCGAAGAGGTTGTCCCCGTCAATCAGATGCACGCCCCTCCACATGCTGAGGGCGACCTTATAGTCAGCGCGCTTGAGCGTGCTGTCGAGGAAGAAGCCGTCCACTTCCTCGCCGTTCAGGAGAAGGACCGTCTTCTTCGTCGGGTCCAGTTTGATTGCGATATTACACGCCGGTATGGAGGGATGATAGCCGGTCCCCGGCCAGATCCACTCAAGCCCGGGCTGGGCCGTGTCGAGCCAGTCTTGCGTATAATCGGGGATTTTCTCTTCGCCCTGATCGTCCTTTTTCTCCGCGAGCCAGAGCTCTCCCGCCCGGAGCCCGGCGATGGGCACGGTTATCACGCCGCTCCTGTCCTTTTCGTTCCTGAGATCAGCGGACCCGAGCTCCTTTCCGGTCCGGACCGAAATCTCGACCCGCCGGTTCTTCGCGCGGCCCGCTTCCGTCTTATTGGTCGCAACAGGCACATCGGGGCCCCTGCCCACGTACTCCATCTGCTCGGGGGAGAAGCCCAGCGCGGCCGCGAGATACCGGCCCACGGTCGTGGCCCTGGCCAAACCCAATACGTAGTTGTCCTTGAATTTTTCCATGCCCCGCCCCGTGATCTTATCCGAGTCCGTGTGGCCCTCCACAATGACATGCGTCAGGTTCAGCGGCCTCAAGTCCTCAATCAGCCGGTCCAGCATCTTTCTGTCCTGTGCGGTAAGCTCCGCGCTCAGCGTCGCGAAACGGGGGCGCACGACGATATCGGGGATGGGCGCCGTTCTCTCCTCGATCCGCCGCACCAGAAGGTTGTCCGCCACGGCGGAACGAACGTTCTTCGTCTCGGGCGTATCGAAATTAAGAAACGCTTTGGTCGGCAGGTCTCCGGCCTTCCCGGAAACGGGGACCGTCGCGTTGCAGTGAAGGGTCCCTTCCCAGTCCGCGGGCCGGTCCCCCAGACGATACGTGAGCACGCCTTCCGTGCTCGCCGGGTCGGGCTGGGAGACCGCGTTGAGAGCGCTGGTCCCCGGCTGATACACGGCGCCGTCGGGCAGCATGATCGTCAGGCGCAGGTCCCTGACCGGCACGTGCCCCACGTGGACAGGAACACTGTATTCGATGACCTTCCGGCCGTCGCCGGCGCTGTTCGTCAAAACACTCCGGAGTTCGAGTCCGACCTCGCCGACCGCCCTGGGCTTAAGCCCCACGTGGAAGTCCGCCCGCCACAGGGTCCCTGCCTGGAGGTCCACAAATTGGGAATAGGGGGTCCCGGCGAACCGCGCATTTTCCTCGCAGGCCACGACCTCGTATTTCTGCGGCAGACTGTCCAGATCGATCTGGACCACGTGCGAGCCCGGGGCAACGCCCTCAATATGATACTTGCCGTTCTTGTCGGTCACCACATAGGTCCCGTTTTCCATGAACAGCCGCACGCCTGCCACACCGCCTTCATCGATTTCCTCGGACTTTGAGCAGCCGACAAAAACGCGTCCCACAATGAAGGCCGTGCTGCTGAACAAGTCGTCCCTCACCAGAACGGTCTCCAGCGCCGTATTGGAAACCATATTCGTGCCGGCGGCCACCGCGGTATTGACCGCTTTTCCTTTGACCGCGCCCGCCGCCACTTCAACCACGTAGGAAATGGTTGCCTTGGCGGTTTTTGCCAGATCGCCGACAATAAACGAAAGCGTGCGGCCATCGCTCGTCTGGACAGGGTCCGGGGCCGTGACGCCGTTGAGCTTGGCCGAGCCTTTGCGGTACCGGAAGCCGAGAGGCAAAGTGTCGCTCACCGTGATAGCCAGCACGGACTCGTCGGTGTCCGTGTTTTCCACGGTCAAGGTATATTGCAGAAAATCTCCGACAGCCACCACCGGCTTGGCCGCGGTTTTCGTCAGATACAGCTTGCTCAGGGGGTCCACCGGTATGTCGATGCGGATCGCGGGGTCCCCGGCGTTTACCGGGAAGGTCTCTCCTCTCGGCCCGTTGGCAGGCAGAACGAAAAAACTCCCGTTCGGCAGGCTGCGAATGGACGTGAGGGACGCCCTGGACGGGGCCTTATATCCGGGCTTGGGCGACGACGCGGTCACGAGGCGGTAATTCCCGGGCAGCAGGAAGGGGAAGCGGTATTCGCCGGGGATGAACGAGTAGACCTTGCCGCTGCGGTCCTGGACCGTGCTGCCCGTCGTGACCGTGGACGGGAAGGTGTTGTTGACGTCGCCGTCATCGCCAAAGACCGCGGCGGGAAGGTTCGTGTCAGCGTTCAGAAGCGTCACCACGACGCCGTCGATGAGCTCGCCGGTCGAGCTGTCAAAGACCCTGCCGTAGGGGTCCACCATCGGGACCGCGGCGGCGGTCACCGAGTCGCCGGTCGTCGGGTCCACGAAGGTCGCATTGATCCTGGAGCCGTCGCCGACGGACAGCGCGGCCGGTGACGAAGAAGAAGCTGACTGGATATAGCCGACGAATATACCTGTATTCGACCCGGTCTCGGTCAACCGCAGCACCCTTGACTCTCCGGTCCTCACGTCCCTCAAGGTCGTAACGATCGTTTCTCTTACATCCGGGTCCAGGTTCTGGTCCAGGGCGGTCACCCGGACAAACACCGGCTCTCCGGAGTGATACTCGGTCGCAACTACAAGAGGCACGGGAGCGTTCAGATCGATGGGCGTTGCCACGCCGAAAGGGGTCGGCAGCGGCAGGGGCGTGAACGGTCCGCTCAGAGACCCGCTCGGGCTGTAATCCGTCGGCGCGACCGGTACCATCTCGGGATTAAGGGCTGTGGGCGAGTACTTCATCAATTCGATGGAGATCGGCAGATTGCTCGAGACCGTTGTCACGGACACGATGTTGGACGGCTGGTCTATAAAGCTTCCTGACGCGGTGCCGTCCATGTACCTGCCCGCGGCAATGTTGCTGATGACCGTTCCCGCCGGCGCATGTGCGCCGAGAGCGGGAGAGGACAGGGAGCACAGGAGGAGCGCCGACAGAGAAAGCCTTTCCGCAAAAAAGCGCAGCACGGACGTGGCCCCGGCAAAGATGTCCGAGTCGGCCTGTCGCGCTGCTGCTGATATGGGGAAGCGGTTTTTCACTCTACGGTCTCTCTCTTAAAACGTCTTTCATCTGCAGAACCATGCTTTTCCACTTTGCACTATTCACCATGAACTCAATTTATCGTCACCATGTACTTGATGGTGCGCGATGCGTGGGCGCCGCCGGCCGCGTCCAGGGTCATGCCTGAAACGGACAATACCTGGGGAGTGCCGGAAAGGGAAACCCCGGCGCCGGTGCAGACGTTGTCCTGCACCACCTGGGCGGCTGAGCAGTTCAACGACTCCGCCGGGTTCACGTACGCCGCATAGGTCACGAACGAAGGCAGCGTATCAGATATATTCAGGGCCGTGGCCGCGGCCAGTCCGTTATTGGTCAGGGTCAGGGTATAAATGACCGTTGCCGACGGTATGGCCCGCGGGGTCGTGCATCCGGAAACGTCGTCGCAAACCGGGTCTTTGTAAACGCGGCTCGACTTCGCCATCACGACGATCGCCGAGGAGACCTTGAACCCGACCACGCCGTTTTGTATGTACTGCCCGTCGTACTTGTTATCGCCCGCCCCGTTGCCCTTGTCGTCGCCCAGGACGGTGAACATCGTGGCCATGCTCGCGCTTTTGTCCCCCGGGGTATTTTGGCTCAGCGCTCCCAGGCTCCCCGCGCCGGCCGCGCAGGTCCCTGCCCCGGCGTCGGCGCAGTGGGCGATGGCCGCAAGCGAAAAGTTGTCCTGCATACTATTCTGCGCCGTATTGGTCGCGGTCGCGTACACGTAAACGATCTTGCTGTCGCCCGGCGCCAGCTCGTCAATGAAGACTGTTCCGCTCCCGCTTGTATTGAGGGTGCCGATGGTCCCATCGGTATTGCCCGCGACGGAGTAGGACGCGATTGTCGTGCCCGAAATATTTGTCGCGAGAAGCGCGAAGTCGTGGGTGTTATTCCCGACGTTGCTCACCGTGAACTTCAGCGCCGCATGCCCCGCTGTTTCGATCGTCACCGCTCCGCCGTCGTCCGCGGTCACCGTAAGCATGACCTTGTCGTCCACCACAAAGGTCGAAACCGCCGGTGGCGGCGGCGTCTGCGCCACGCCGTTCACTTTGTATGTGGCCGTGACCGTGTTCGTGACCGACTGGCCGGCCGGTGTCATGGCCCCGGCCGTATGCGGCCCCATGAGCGCTGCTGCTCCGGTAAGGAGCAGCGTTGCAATGATGCTTCTAAAAATCGTCTTCATATTGTCCTCCTCATGCCTGATCGTTTTCAATTGTTTGTCTTCTTCGTGTCATTTCGACCAACGGGGGAAATCCCCGCGTTCATAAGAGGAAACGTTTCCTCACGTTGTTCGGAATAACACAAAAAATGGCTGCCGCAAAAGCACGGAAATGCAAAACCGGATTTTTCCGCCCCTCCGCGCCCCTGCGGCAGGTCAAAGCGTCCCGCACAGAGACACGATACGCTGCATGCTCCGGCACCAATGCCGGGGCCCGTTCGCCGCGCTGTGTCTGATATGGAGGACTGTTTTTTCAAATAAAGCTCCCTGGTGCAATTGCACCACTGATCATCCGGCCTGGCGCTCCGGGCCGGACGTATTCGATCAGTTTATGGTCACCTGATACTTAATAGTACGGCTTGAACTCGCATTGACCGTCAGGCCGGTAACAGTCACCGACTGGGTAGGACCGGGTGTTATTGTCACGCCGGTCGAAGTGCAGGTTGTGCCGTCCAACAACACCTCGGTGGCTGAGCAGTTATGTCCGGTCAATAAACCTTTTTTGTACCCGCGGTAGGTCACGGACGACCCGGCGGTCTGCGAATCCGAAAGGTTTACATTTGTGGCCGCTGCGCCGCCGCTGTTCGCTATCGTAATCGTATACTCGATCATGGCTTCTGGAATCGCCTTCGGAGTATTCGTGCCGCAGTCATAGGCGGCATTGTCGTAGGTAAGCGTGCAATTGACGGGGTCGAACACGGGCGCCGACACCTTGGTGACGGTAAGCGCCGCCGTTGCGACGTGAAACGCTTCGCGGTCCGCAGCTTGGCCGTCATGCGCGCTGCTGAAGGTGGTTGCGGCATCGCCGAACACGACGTCTCCTGAGCACGCGGGTATGCTGTTTTGCGCGCCGATGGAAATATTATGTCCTTCCACGATGGTGGTGATGCCGTCAACGTCCTTGGTCACGGCAGTCAGCTGATACACGGCATATGCATCGTCAACAGCCGTGCCCACATCGGGCATTACCGCGGTATACGTTACATCAACGTGGTCGCCGGGGAGCACTATCGCGGTCGTGGCGGCCGGATTTAAGACGCCGGAAGCCGCGTCAAAACTGTCGACATGTCCGGAAAATGTGGATGACATCGCCGAACTGATTGAAAGACCGTACGTTTGCGCCGCGTTGCCGCTATTGGTGATTCGAAAGGTCATCACCCGGTTGGTTTGCAGCGGGATAACCGGTATGATGCCGCCCGAACCCGTATCCTGCCCGTTCACGTCGACATTGACCTTGTTGCCTACCCAAAATTCCGCGGTACTGGTTTTATTCGTTTGCGCCACGCCCCCCACTTCGAACGAAACGGTGGCGGTGTTGCTGATGTGAGTACAGGCATTGGTCAATGCCGATGCCCGCTGCGGCGCTGCCAGGGCAAGTGCCAAGCCCAGAAGCAGACCGAAGATTATAAAACTGTTCCTTTTCATAATGTTCTCCTTGTTATTGATTGACGGCATTCAAATGCCGCCACTGTTAAATTTCACCGGCAACGTTGTCGCCGGTCTTGCTGCCGACATCACCCTCAAATCCCCTTGTCCCCCCTTGAAGCAAGGGGTCCAGGGGAAATCAGCTGCGAAGAGTTATCACGTTTCAGCCTCCTTATATATTAAATTTTCTATGACCAAAACCAAATTTCCTTTTCCTATTCTTATTTCACCTTTGCCTTGAAAGAGACGCTGCCTTTCGCCCCCTTTGCTATCGGCTTCTCAAGCACCCAGCGAATGAAGTTGTAATCCGCGGCCGCGGCCGGCCGTTCTTTTCCTCCGTCGAGCCTGACTTTCAGCTTGCCCGCGGGCGCGTAGGTCTTGCCGTTGTCGACGGAGAACTCTATCCTGGCCCCTTTGCCTTCGGCCGAACCGTCTACATAAACCATGTGCTCCGGCACCGCGTTTTTGACGGCAACATTCGTGCCGGGTTTGTCGCCCTTATTTTCATAAGAAAAGGTATAGACCACCACGTCGCCGGGCAGAATATTCGCTTTTGCAATAGGCGTCCGCAGTACCTCCGTTTTGTTGTCCGCATTTTTTTGGACCACCTCTTTTTCCACGACCTGTGTCAGCTCGACGCCCTTCTGTTGTGCCCTTGCCGCCGCGGGCAGGAGCAGCAGGAGCGCGAACATGATGCTGGTGACCGCTCTTTTTGTCCTCATAGTCCCTCCTTTCGTGATGTTATGTATCCACGTTTCCGTGGGCTCCCCCGGATCCATTCCTATGGCCGCCCAAATACCAAACCCATTGCGATCTTTGTTATTGATTCGATTATTCATTGCATCCTCCCTTGAAACTGCTCACATTTGTCTCGCGCTGAAGCGCTGAAACGCGGGTTTTAAAAAATCTTCTTTGGTCCGCTTTCCTCCGCGCCTCCGCGCCTTCGCGCGAAAAACGCCTTTGGTTTTTCTGTCTTACTGCAGCCTCGCCTTGAACGAGACGCGGCCCGATCCGCCCGGAGGCAGGGGTTTGACCACGGTCCACTGCAAATGGGTGTACTCCTTCGCATCGACCCCTCGCTTCTTTCCCTTCGCATCGGCAATGGTCAGCTCGTACGGGGTCCCGTAGGACTTCCCTTTGTCCGCGGAAAAAGCGATCTTCGTTCCCTTGCCCTCGGCGCTTCGGTCCACATACTCCATGTGCGCCGGCACCGGATTCGTGATCACGATGTCCTCCGCAGGCTGCTTGCCGATATTCCGATACGTGGTCGTGTAGACGAGGACGTTGCCCGGCACGACTTTGCTCTTGCCAATTTCTAACCGTTTCATCTCCTTCTCGCCTTTGGCGTTGGTTTCCGTTACCTCTACTTCCGTGATCGACGTAAGTACGATCTTTCCCTTGTGCTGCTTTTGCGGCTCTTGCTGCGCCCTCGCCCCCGCGGGCAACAGCACGAGTGCCAGCATAATCCCGATCATTGCCTTGTTTCTGTTCATCGTTCCTCCTGACCCGGACAAACCGGATTAATTTATTTTCACGTCAAAAGCTATGGTCCGCGCCGGGGTGGAACTTGTCATGTTCCCCAGTTTTACGGTTACGGTGTTCGCCGTCGTCGCGTTCTCGTCTCCGGCGTCGGCGTCCGCTGCGTCGCTCAGGGCCGCGTTGTCCAATTTGAGCGATCCGGCCACATATGTGGTATTCGCGGGTATAGGGTCGGTGATCACCACGTCCACCGCGGTCCCCGATCCGCCGGCGGTCACAACAAGGGTGTAATGAATCGTTGCGCCGGGGACCGGCTGCTTTCCACCGAGCTGGTTCGCCACGACCGCCGCCTTGAGGACGTTCACCTCGATGCCCGAATCCACATACGTGCCGACAGCGGACGCCTGGCCGCCGGTCAGGCCGACCACCACGTCGCAGTTGCCCGGCCCTTTGCCCGACAGTATGGCGTGAGGGGCGCCGCTGGCGGTCTTCGAGACAGCGGACAATTGCAAATTGCCCTTCTGGCCGTCAAAGAGGCCCGTGGCCGGTATATTGCCCATCAGGAAAATCGTCAGAGACTGGTCCGGGGCCACCGACGGGACGTTCGTGTCGGGATCATAGGGCAGGTCCACGCCCGGATCATAGGACCCGTTTCCGTTGGCGTCCAGGTACAGTCCGGACGGAGCGGGCGTAAAATCCGTTGTAGAAATGCGCGTGGCAATCGCGGACAAGGTGTACGTATCGGCCGCGTTTCCCGTGTTGCTCAGCTTCATGGTCAGGACCCGGTTGGTTTGTCCGGCCGTCACCATGACTCCCGGGAGCGCGTCCTGCCATACCAGCGTGATGTTTACGATTTCATCCACTTTTATGGTGTTCGTATTGCTCGTTATCGAATAGCTCCCCGCGCCCATCGTGTAGCTCGCGGAAGCGGTATTGTTGAGCAGGGTCCCGGCTGCCGTGCCCATGGCGCCGGACTTCGCCGGCGTCAGAAGACCCACGAGTGCTATGAGCACGGCCGTCATGATCGTTCTTTTCAAACGTTCCTGGTAATTATTCATGTCTGTCTTTTTTGCCGTCGTCATAACGTTTCCTATTTCACCCGGACCTTGAAGTCAATCCTGAACTGCGGATACGTGGGGCCGGCCGATCCGTTGAAAACCCCCTTGGGATTGATAATCATGCCCGTAACATTACCGCTGTAACCCGCGCCGTCTATCTGCGGACAAGGCAGGGCCGGCGAAGCGCAGCTGTAGCTCACATCGGTCGCGTACGCGTACGTGAGCCCGCACGGAGAGACCACGCAGGTATATACAATCGGCGGAGTGCTGCATAACGTGTCCGCGCACATCTCCGTGTTCGCCGGGATCGGGTCCGTTATCACGAGCGAATTATTGTCCGCCGTACCGAGGCCGCTGTTTGTCACGGTGATGGAATAGAGCATGATCGAACCGGGAATGCTCTTGGGGCTGCTGCCGAGGTTTATGGGGTCCCAGATAGGCGACACTGACTTGACGACGGAGATATTCGGCAGAGCCTGGACCGTCACCGTGTTGCCGCAATCGTTATTGTTCTCAAGGATCTCGGCGATGACGGTGTTCGGGTCCGCCCTGCACATGCCGCCGCTCCTCGGGTTGACCAAAGTCCCGGCCGTGGAAGTCAGGACCGAAATGACCGCGCCGAACGAATCGCCGGGCGGGATCGTGACGTTTCCGCTCGCGGCGCAGGTCAGCGTGTTGGTCGTGATGGAGCAGTTTATGGTCCCGGTCGTCCCCGGAGTCTTCGTCAGCGTAGGCCCGGAATAGACCGCTCCCGCCGTGGGCAGGTCATCCTGCAGAAGGACCTGGCCGGTGGTAAAGGTCGCGGAGCCCGCGCTGGACAGGTTGGCGACCGTGATTGTCCAATTAAAAGATCCACCCATACTCACCGTGCCTCCGGCATCGTTGGTTTTTGTCGCTGTCAGGTCCGGCGTCAGCGGGACGGTCACGCTGACCGGGGACGACTTCACCCAAGGGCTGCTTCCGACGGTAATGGTCGAAGCGGAAGCGATGTTCGTTACGATTTTGTTGCTCACGTTCGTTGACGTTACCGTGTAATTCGCGGAACAGGTGTATGTCTGGCCCGATGCCAGGTAGCTGCCGCTGGACAGGCAGGTTATCGTCCCTGTTTTGTCGTCCGAGACGGTTATCGGACCGGCAAGTGTTGCAACACCGGTGTTCGTAACACCGTAGCTGTAGGTTACGGTATCGCCTGTTTGCTTGAAGTAATTGGGAGATGCGCTCTTGGATATGGCCATGCCGGTCGTGGCATACGTCCCGGAGTCCGTATCCGAACAAACATCCGGGTCAGAACAAGCCGTGCCGCTGCCATAGGTGCCGGCGGTGGCCGTCGCCGTATTTGTCAGAGTCTCGGCTGAACCAGGGGTATACGGCCCGAGGACGCACATGGCGGAATCCTGTTTATTAATATTATTGGCGACCGCCAGCGACAAGGGATAAGTAGTCTGGTTTGCCGGGATTCGGTCGTTGTAGTCATAGCCGTAGTACCACGTACAACTTGCAATGCTCAGCCCGGAAGGCAGATCGCTGTCACTCACCGTCACGCTGGCGAGCGGCACATTGCCGGCGTTCTGGACCGTGAACTGATAATATACTTTGCCTGTACTGACCGGCACCGCGAGATAGTTGGTCCACAGGGTGTCAGCGGCATTGGACGACGCCACCTCTTTGAAGAGAAAGAGATTGGGGTATGCCGCCGACATCGCGAGCGAAGCGCTTGCCGTATTCCCATTCACCGTGGCGGCGTTTATGATGTGCGAGACGGCGCCGCTGGTATTCGTGCCGGCGGCGGTGGCCGTGATTCGGACGTCGACGATGCAGTTATCGCCGGCAACGATTGTTCCATTTGAGAACGAGATGTTATTCTGTGTTGCGACGGGTGTAAAAGTGGGTGAGCCGCAGCTGCTGGTGGAATAGCTCGCCGGACTCGCCACGGTCATTCCCGCGGGGAAGGTGTCCGTGAACGCGACACCGCTCAGGGCATTGTTCGGGTTCGAATTCGTGATCAGAAAGGTCAGCGTCGAAGTCCCGCCCGACAGAATGGAGCTCGGGGCGAATTGCTTCGTTATGGTCGGCGTCGTAACAGAGACCAGCGAGGCGGTGGCGATGCCGGCGGCGCCCGCGTTGTTCGTTCCGGTTTGCGACGAGTAGACAAAACCGCTCACATTGTTGTGAGGCCCGGCGGTGGTGGCGGTGATATTGACGCTGACCGTGCACGTGCCGTTTGCCGGAATGCTTGCGCCGGTCGGACTGCCGAATGTAAGCGTGGTATCGTTTGCCGCGGGCGCCCAGGTGGGAGTGCCTCCGCAGGTGGTGCTTGCGCTTGGCGGCGCGGCGACCTTGAGACCGGCGGGCAGGGCGTCCGTGAACTGCACGCCCGTCAAGGCCACGCCGTAATTCGGATTATTGACGGTAAACGTCAGCTTTGATACGGCGTTCAGCGCAATGGAACTGGGAGCGAAATACTTGGTCATGGTGGGGGCCGCTGGAACGCCGCAGGCGGTAAAGGTTACGTCGTCAATATACGCATCGGAACCGGCATTCGTGTTGCCCGAGTTGTACACATAAATTCGGACATAGGCCGTACCCGTACCCGCGGATACCGGCAAGCTGTTGCTTGCGCCGAATGCATACCAGGTCGTGTTGGCGGCCAAAACCGTGGAGTTATCGTAAATTTGGGTCCCCGTCTCCGGATTACCGGGGGCGGACCCGGTATACACGGCGATCCCCTTGGGGCTGTTACTAATTTTACGTTCAGCGCTGAAATTGAGATACGCTGAAGAATAATGAAGGGTATCGACCGCGAATTCAAAATAATCGTTGTTCGTCGTGACCAGCGGCGTGCCGACAGCGCCATTACCGTTCGTAATCCAGGAGTTTGTTCCGTCCGCGGTTGCCGTCGCTGTATTGCTTGCGGAAGTAAGTCCGGCGCCCGGCGCGGCAGTGGCCGAGACCGTGGACGTCGAAGGCACGGGTGAGGTTAAACTGAAGCCCGTCGGAAAAGTCCATTTGGCCAATACCATCCCGCAAACCGGAGACGGCGCGGGCGCACTGTTATTGACTGTCAGCGAAGCAGTGGCATAATGACCGGTGTCCACTGTTCCGGCGAAAAGATGGCCCGAGGTGTTGGCGTAAGTCCCTGTGGCAGGAGCGGTCACGTTTATCTGGACGGTGCACGTGCTGTTCCCGGCGATCGTTCCGTTTGAGAACGTGATGGACGCATTTCCCGCATTCGGCGCGAAGGTCGGCGTGCCGCAGCCCGTGGTCGCCGCATTCGACGGGTCGGCTACCACCATTGCTGCGGGAAAACTATCCGTGAAACTCAGTCCGCTCACCAGGCCCGCATTCGGATTGGTAAGGGTGAAGGTGAGGGTCGAAACGCCGCCGGCGTTGGTGGGATTCGGACCGAAGCTTTTCGCTATGGTGACATTGGTCGGATCGATGGTGTTTGCAACACGCGCGCCCGTTGAATAGTCGGCGTTATAGTGAAAACTGCTGCCCGAGAAATCATACAGCAGGCTGCCGAGCGCCTGGGGGCCTGCGCCGGCGCTGATGATCTTGACCTGGTAGGTCGTTATGACCGTCGCGCCTACTTTGTAGTCCCCGCCCACGCACGAGCGGTAGTAGGGGCTGCTTGGATCAGTATCCCATCCGCATCCATCGGCATATAACTTATCGCTTGCTATCGGAGCGGGTCCGGGAACATACGGGGAACCGTCCGTTGAATAGGTTGTACTTATGGACAAGACCTGAAAAATAGTGTTCGGAAAGTTGATGAATTCCTCGAACTGGTTGTACCCGCCGGGGGCCGTGTGGCCGTCGAGCTCGATGTAATAGGTGTTGCCGACGATCAAGTTCATACTTCCGCCCGCGGGCACCGAGGTCAGGCTGGCCGGGTTGGTCCCGAATTTTATATTATCAATGCCGTTGCGGCTCTGGGAGACCAGGTGCTCCACGTACAATTCGCGCGGCCGGGGAGTTTTTACGCCCCCTGCCTCGATGTAATAGCGGCGGGTCTGTTCAAACGCGGCGGAGACCTTGGCAACTTCAACCTCAAAATAAGCGTCCATGCACCCGGCTGCGGAAAACGAAAGATTGAGGGGATTTCCCGGGGTGCCTAAGGTATTCGCAAGCAGGTGTATATATGTGTCATCAGACGTTGTGCCGCCGGCTTCCCAATTAAACGTGACCCCGACAGTGCCGGCCGCATCGCTGCACACCTTCGCGCCGACCGGGAACAGATTGGGACCGGAACCCGGGGTGTTGCTGTCCAGTCCGATGATATTCCACGTGTTGGGCGTGACCGAAGTAACCGCGGCCAGGGCCTCCGGAGCGGCAGCCGTCATCCAGAACAGCGTGAACATGATCACGAGCGCGATAACGCCCGAAAATGAGTTCACGCGCTCCGTCTTCGCGCGGGCCGCACGGTTCTGCTCAGCGCTGTCCTGCTCCCGTACCATCAGGAACGTATTTTTGTCGTTTTTCGTCATGAGGTTTATATTTACACCCTTGCGTGGGCTTGTATGAAATGCTCGATGAATTCCGCCCGCTTCTGGTTCAGCAGCTCGATGACCATTGACTTGTCCGCCGCATCCTTAAGGGTAAAAACAGGGATTTTATTGTTAATGTTCTGCACATCGCCCACCAGGCCAAGATGTTTTTTATCCGAGATGTCCACGACAACGAGGTCGAAGGGACGGACCGATTGGTGGCCGCTGCTTATCATCTCGACAGCATCGGCGATCCGGTCCGTTATCTGCACATCGTACCCGGAATACAAAAAGGCGGAATTGAACTTATCGCGCAAGATAGAATTTTGCTCCACGACTAAGATGTTCTTCTTTATATAGGCCATACGTTCAATCCTCCCGGCAAAGGTAGTTCGAGCTTCTTTACTCATTGCAACAGGAGTGCCAAACGCTATCATATTGTTTTTAAAAGAATTAGTCATATGCAGACCTATTAATATTGGAGCTTCTCCACTATTAAAATTGGAGAAATAGGAATTTTTGGTGAGTTGAGGCAGGCGTCATTTGCAGCAGCCGATGCCTCGGTTTTGCCGTAAAAACAGAATTTTGCATTTAAAGCGGCGATTGTCTAGGGAGAACGGGGATGCGGGAAACATTCCCATTCAGTTAGCGGGAATATTTCTCTCTTTGAAGGAAATAGATTCAGAGAAGGGGTTATCTTGAAGAAAGCGGGTTCACACAAAAATCGTAACTACTCAGGTCTTTCTCACACAAAGACACAAAGGCACGAAGAAAGGCTTTGAATCTTGGGTTAAAAACCAAAACACAAATTACCCTTGGCCCTTCTTCGTGTGCTTCGTGCCTTCGTGTGAGTGTATGGTTTTTAGGTC
>Ga0315281_10002225_pt1 | contig 28839 bp, 26 predicted proteins | sample YL17G07_0_MG_FD_204540 | JGI IMG/M metagenome (GOLD analysis project Ga0315281, IMG submission 204540) | Sediment microbial communities from Yellowstone Lake, YNP, Wyoming, USA - YL17G07_0 | ecosystem: Environmental > Aquatic > Freshwater > Lake > Sediment | place: USA: Wyoming | collected...
CGTCCAACCGAGGGGGAGTTGGGGGCCGGCTCTCCGATGCCTCTGGCCCAGAACAAGATAATAGCCCAGACAACTGTGATGTGACACAGCCTGTGGCGCTTGCCGCTGCCACCCAGACGGGCAATGAATCTACTGGGATAGGCTCTTAGTCACCGCACATCGTACCGCACGAACGATACGAACGAGGCGGCAAAGAAGAGCAGATTGAGCAGCAGCAAGACCCCAATGTCCCAGCCGGCGAGCTGCAGCGACTCGGAGAAACCATAGTCCCTTTCCTCGAATTTGGGCACCGTGCTGAAATCCACCGGCTTTTTCGAGAGGGTCCCCCACTTCTCCGCCGCGAAATCGAGATCGATAAGCATATGGAGGCTGTTCGGGTCCCCGGCATCCTGATCCAAGATGAATTGGCGGAGATCATCGTGATACCGCTTGACTTGTCTGCACAGGTCGACACAGCGGTGAATTCCTGTGCCGGCGATGGCCTCCGAGGCCCGCTGGTAGATCACGGCGGGTGAGAGGCAGGCGAAGTCCCGACCCGCATAGGCCTGGGCCAGCATTTGATTGTGTCTGCCTTCCCAGAGGCTGCTAACCGAGGTGGCCCAGTCCTCACGGTACCGGGCGACGCCGGGCAGATTCGCCACCGGGTAGTTGGGATCCCCATTCCAGACCTCGTCGACGTTCTTGCCATACTTGCCCGCGGCGGCCTCCTCGTCGATGCGTTTCATCGTCTCCAATATCCGACGGCGAAATCCATCGGCGGGCGGGAGGACAACAGTGGTTTCTGCGACGACGCTCCCGAAGCTGGGGAGCAGCACTACCAGGCCGGCCCAGATGAGCAGGAGGATCACAATGCTGCTGATGGAATGGGACACCCGGCTGGAAACAAACATGCCGAGGAGCAGGAAAACGGAAAGGTACGAAATCGAGATCAGGAAGATGCCGAGGAACCGGAGCCAGTCGGCGGGACGCAGATCGACAGCACGGGAAGAAACCACGATGATGAGGTTAATCAGAAGCCCCGCCAGCAACGGCAGGATGAAGGCGCCGACGGCGCCAAGGTACTTACCCGCCAGGATTCTATAGCGGGGGACCGATCCGGACAGTATCAGCCGCAACGTGCCGCTCTCCTTCTCGCCACAGAAACTGTCATAGGTGAACAGCAGGGCCACGAAGCTCAACGGTATGGAAATGATAAAGACCCAATCCACATCATGAAACCGACGCAGCAGGAAGTTGCCCCGACCGCCGGTCGCCGGCAGACTCGTGCCGAACAAATCCGAACGAATGACGTTGGGCAGATACCGTTCGGACCCTTCGGCACAGAGCGTGAGCGGCTTCGGTCTTCTCCAGAACTTCTGCTGTCCGAACGCCAGCTTGTACAACTGACTGGCACTGTCGGACAGCTTCGAGAGATTCTCGTTGGTCTGACTCCAGTAATCCTGGGACTGTTGCCGATAGCGGGCCACGAACACAAAGCCGCTGACGGAGAACAGGGAAATCGTCAGCAGCAGCGCCAGGGTGAAGCGCAGGCTCAGCAGGTTGGCCAGAATCTCTTTGCGTACCAGGTTGCAGAGCATGCGCATCCTCCTGCTTCATTCACCGCACGTCATACTTCAGGAAGACCACGAAGGCTAAGGCGAAGAACAGCGCGTTGGCGAACACGAGTGCCGACACGTCCAACAGGCTGGCCCGCAAGTCGCGCAAGATATCGCCTCGGTACACGAAACGAGGATAGTCCTGCAGATCGAGCGGCCGCAGTTGCGCGATGCGCCGGTCTTTCCATTGCTGGAATTCCTCTTCCGACATTTTCTTATCCAGGTACTGCTGGTATTGCTGGCGGTCGGCCGGGGTGCAAGGCGTGAAGAGCAAGGGCGCTTGCAGGTTGTCGGTCTTGGCACGCACGTACTCGAGGACTTCCTGCCGATGCGCCCGGGCCGCCGCGACGAAACTCCGGCAACCGGCCGTGTCCGTGCCGGCCAGCGCCGACATCACGTTCTCGTACATGCAGACCGGCGAGATCCGTGAGAGACTCGTGGCGAGTCGTTCCTGCCGGAACAACGTCTCGACATACTGGTGCTCAAGCTCCCTGCTTCTATCCACGTACTCTCGCCGGAACGGCTCGCGCGCGAGATTACGTTTGATCAACGAATCGATCCATTCTTCGTCGCACACGAGCGTGTACCGGCGGAACGCTTTCTCCTCGTGCTCGACGCCGCGCCCGCGCAGGGGGATCTTGTCGCCTGCCCCAGCGGCTTTGAAGAAGTATTCATCGTCGAGAGCGCTGATTTTGGCCTTCGTGGGCTCGGCCGGCTCGAGGGGTCGGAATTGCGTCGCCAGATAGCCGCCGGCATTCGGAATGATCAGCGCGAGGATGACCCAGAAGAACAGTCCCAGCATCAGGGACGTGACGGGGTACCCGGTCAAGCAGGAGATCAGCAGTCCCCCGTTATACACCGCCAGAAGGAAGAGCAGGGTGACCAGGTACAGCAGCCCCATGCGCACCCAATCGGCGGCCGCCAAGTCCGCTACCGAAGACAGGGACAGCACCAGGATGGCCGACAGAAACGCCATCGTCAGGGGAACGACCAGCGTCAGCACGCCTGCCACGACTTTTGCCAGCAGCACCTCGTGTCGTGCGACAGTCCCGGAGGCGATCAGCATCAGCGTTCCCGTCACGCGCTCGCCGGAGATGGCATCACACGCCACCAGCAGCGCCAGGAGGCTCAGCACCATCTGGTAGAGAAGAGACAAATCCAGCGTGCGCAGGATGGCGAGATATGGATTGACGGCGGCCCAGCCGGCACCAATCTCAGGCATCGAATGGTTGCTGATGCTCGCAGAATTGCTCACCTGGCTTTCGACGCCTCGACTGAAGACGGACAGCACAGGGGGCGGCCGATACACGCGACGGCCGGACGTGACGTTGTCGTAGACCTTGGCCGCACGGAGCTCCTCTTCATCAGCCGTCACGCCGGCGCGGTATTCCTGCCAGCGCTGCTGGTAATCGTGCACTAGGGCGGGCATCAAGGCGACCGTCAGCAGAACACAGACGATCGTGCCCACGGCGAATTTGAAGGTCATCAGGTTGAGCAGCAGATCCTTTTTGGCCAGCTTCCAGATCATCGGTCCGCCCTGCGCACCCGGCTCACTCATCCGTGAGTTTCAGGCCCGCCTTCTCCAGGGCGGTCAGTGCCCGCTTGTGCGCTTCATCGTTGCCGTACCAGGCATCTACGACCTTACCTTCCCGATCGATGACATAATTCAACGGCACGCCCCTGCCGCCTTTGTAGCCCTTGTCGATCAGCTTCCAAGCCACGCGGGTGACGTCGCGGATGTTCGGGAACGTCACGCCGTTGGCACGCAGCATGACCTTGGCAATCCGTCGGTCGTCGCTGCAGTTGAAGCCCACGATCACCAGGCCTCGATCTTTGTATTTCTCGTACAGTTCCTGGAGATGACGCATCTCCTCGCGGCAGCCGGGTCACCCCGACCGCCAGACATAGAGCCACACAACCTTGTCGCGATAATCCGACAGCTTGATGGTACCTCCATCCACGGCTTGCAGCTCGAAGTCCGGGGCCACTTCTCCGGCCTTGAGGAGTTCTCCTTCCGGGTCGGGCGCGACGTAGCGCTGCCAGTCCGCCGGCGGCGACCAGACAAATTTCTGCGGTGCGATCTCGGCGTCGATAGCCACATGCGACCAGTCTTCCACATCGACGCCGTTTCCCCAGGCACCACGAATAATCTGTTTGATTCTTCGCGGCAGGTGGTCCTCCTGGGAAAGCCAGAAGTACCAGGTCCGCTGCGCATTCATGATGCTGACTTCGATTACGTCGCACTTTTCGCGGCCGATTCTGTCGGTGCCCCGGCCGGCAACGCCGTCGATGTAAGGCTGCAGAGAATCGGTGTATCCATGGAACGTGCTGGGATCGACGATCGGCATCCCCATGCCGCGCCCGAGGTCGGGCACCACATGGCCGATGGAGTGCCTTCCCAGGCCCGTCGGTCTGGTCACGTAACGGCTGGAGCGCGACTCCCGGGGGACTTCTTTATCCTCCGGATCGATCAGCGGACAGTCGCCCGGCCAGTACACCCAGAGATTGTTGCCATCGCCAACCAGCGTACCGGACCGCCACCCCTGCCCATCGAATGCTTCCACCCGAAAATAGTTCGGCTTCTTCAGCCAAATCAGATAGCGGCGTGGCTTCTCGCCCGGGCCGCTGTATGAGTATTCGTACGACAGGCTTTTGGCGCTGCGCATGGTCTCGAACATCCGGTCGTACAAGGCGTGAGCAGCGGGTTCATCCTTGACGATGGCTTTGAACCGCCAGCGCTCCCCGGAAAGCCGAAGGGTGTAGATCGCCCAACTTTCCAACACCAGGCCCGCAAGAACGACCGCCGTCCATATGTAAATTGTCTTTCTCACCGGTATCCCCTGTGACTTCTCGACTATCCCAGCCCTACTCGCGCTGCGCAGAAAATTGTCTTCGGGTGAGAATGAGGATCCCCACCACACAATAAGCCGTCGTCAGAATCAGGCAGTGCACCGTGCAGGCAACGGTCTTCATGAGATCGCATTTGCTAACGCCGAGACTATATTTTCCGTACTCGCCTTTCGCCAGACGATTTAAGAGTGAGACGGGCGGCCCGGCATACCGGACCACCGCTCTCACCGCGTCCGCCGCCCCCCGCTCCAGCCAATAGCCCGCCAGGACGTCCAGTAGGAGGTAGCCGGCAACGACGGCAAGGAGCAGAACCAGAGAGTTGTACATCCCCCTTACTACGACAGACAGGGACATGGATAGAGCCGCGCAGGCGCTGAACAGCAGCCAGGATGAGAACAGCCACAAGCCCAGGCTGCTCGAGCTGCCCGGCTGCAGAAGAGCGTCAAGCGTGAATATAAGCCCGCCGGCCAGCAGCAGATGCACGGCCCCCTGCAAAGAAAGTCCCAGCAGGCGGTAGAGGTAGAATTCGCCGAGCCAGACGGGTCTCGTCGCCAGAACGCACATCCGGCCCGAGGCCATATCGTCTCCGAAGATGCCGGCACTCAGGATCAGAGGCAGGAGAAAACCACCCCAGATAAAGACAAACAGGCCTACTTCCTCTCCGGTCGGCAGAAACAACAGCCAGAACAGGCCGTAGATACCAAGCCAGCTCAGATGCACGACCCAGATGTATGTCTTCCGCAGAAACGTCTCTTTGATCAGCTCGTATGCTCGTATCGACTGCATTGTCCCCTTCCATTCACCCGTGCGTCATTTCTCCAACTTCGGGCTCACCGGCGTCCTTTCGCTTCTTAATCCCGCATGCAGGAGAATTGTCGCCGGCTGAGCAGAATGATTCCGATGACACCGTAAGCTGCCGTCAGCATGAGGCTGTGCAGCACACAGCCGATGCTTTTCACCAGGCCGAACCTGGCGACCGTCAGGCCATATTCCTCGTGCTCTCCGCCCGCGAATTTGGATAGCAGCTCGAAGGGCGGCCAGGGATACTTGATGAAGCTCATGAACGTCCCCGCTGATGCGTGCTGACGCAGCAAAGACGTCAGCAGGTTCACCACGACATAGCCCGTGGCTATTACCACAAACAGAACCAGAGAATTGTAGGCGCGCCCCACGACGACCGACAAGGACGTCGACAGTGCGGCACACGTGTTGAACAGCAGCCACGAGGCCAGCAGCCACAGGCCGAGACCCTCCAGGCTGCCTCGGCGCATGAGCGCGTGGAGAATCCCGATGAGCCCGGCCGCCAGAAGCAGATGCACCGCCGCCTGCAAGGACAGCCCCAGCAGGCGATAGATGTAGAGTTGCCCCGACCAGAAGGGTTTGGTCACCAGGACGCAAATCCGGCCGGAAGCAATGTCATCCCCGAAAACCCCGGCGCTCAAGGCCAGAGGCAGAAAGAAGCCGCTCCAGGTAAAGAGAAACCGGCCAAATTCCTCCTCGTCCGGAATGAACAGCCACCAGAAGAGGCCATACAGGGCGAGCCATATCGCGTGCACCATCCAAATGTAACCTCGGCGGAGGAAGGTCTCCTTGATCAATTCGTAGGCTCTCATGGACTACGTCCTTTCCTGGCACAGGCGTACGAAGACCTCTTCGATGTCCTCTTTCTGCCAGAGCACGCTGGTGATGCGCGCGCCCCCTTTCGCGAGGTTAGCCACGATGTCGGGGACGTCAGCAGGATCGTTGACGGCGATCACCAGTTCCGTGTCGGAGACCTCGAGCACCTGGGAAGCTGGCAGCAGGGCCTCGGCCACGTGCCGGCCGTTGGACACAAGCTCCACGCGCAGGCGCCCCGCCTGACCGGTGGCAGCCTGGTCGGCCAACGTGATAATGCGGCCGCGGTGCATGAAGATATAATCGCTGGTCAGCTTCTCCAACTCCCCCAGGCGATGGGAACTGATCACGATGGCCGTGCCCGCCTGGCGCAACTGTTTCAGCAGGTCACGCAACTGGATGATACCCACCGGGTCGAGGCCGTTGCTCGGCTCATCCAGCAGGAGTAGTTGCGGGTCGTTCATCAACGCCGTGGCCAGGGCGAGACGCTGCTTCATGCCCTGGGAGAAATCGCAGCACGGCCGATCGATGAACTCCTGCATCTGGAGCTGCTGTACCGATTTGTCCACCTGGCGGGCAATTGCCTCGCGGGATAGGCCCAGCAGGGCCCCGTGGTATTGCAGCGTGGCCCGGGCCGAATAGCCGCCGAGAAAGGCCGGGTGCTCCGGCATATACCCCAGGCCGTCCCGCGCCCTCACGGATCGGGCGGGGTGCCCGCAGACCGTGACCGCGCCCTCCGTGGGGAGAATCAGCCCGGCAATCAAGTTCAGCAAGGTGGATTTTCCCGCCCCGTTCGGGCCGATCAGACCGACAATTTGCCCCCTGTGCACGGACAGCGAGACCTCCCGCAAGGCGCAAACGGTCCTCGTACGACGCGCCAGCAGCTTCTTGTAGACCTTCGTCAATTGCCGGCATTCCACCACCGCCCGGGTGCCTTCGCTGCAGGCCGACTCCTGGTTTGGTTGAACGAGCACCATCTGTCCCCTTTCCACTGGCTAACCGAATCTCACACCCGCGTTACCTCGCCGCTCCAACAATGTGGAGATCTACGCCATCGCCAAGACCGTCGGCTTCGACGATGCCGCCCGACGGCCGTGTCCCATGGCAACCGGCCTTGACACTGTTGTACAAACGCATGCCCGACTCCGCACGGGCACGCGAACGGTTCCACATCCTGAGCATTTCAGCAGAGACGCAACAGGTTGCGTCTCTACGGCGCCGACCGGGGAAAACGCCAGAGCAGGTCATACTCTACCGGGATGCGCTGGCGCGGATCCGAGCTTTGGCGCGATCGCGGCTTGCCACCATTGTCCTTCAGGTCCTCACCGACGCTGTAGACGACAAAACTCTCGCCCTCCGGGCGGTAATGCAGCGGTTCCTGCGTATAGGGGTCGATCAGTTTTTCCAGACCCAGAGCATCCAGTGTGGGCGGGAAGCTGCCCTGGGCCTGCCGGTATTGCAGCAGGGCCAGGCCGGCCCGCGTCATGCGCACGTCGGCCAGCCTCCGGTAGTGGATGTCCTGATAGTGCATGGGTGCCAGCAGCTCTGTCAACAGACCTCGCCTCGCAATTAAACCATCGATTTCCTTGTGTGCATCCGACCCTCTGGGGGCATAAGGCCCTGGAAGGGCTCGGGCATGTGCCCTCATCAACTCCAGATACGTGGCGTGGTCGCGGAGCAATCGCGGCTTGAAGATAATGATGCGGAATGCCAACCGGGGGATGATCTCAGGTACAGAACCGCCGTGCCCGAACATGCGTTCCCGCAACGCCCGGTACAACTGGTCTTTGGGCAGGCTGAAGAGCCACTCGCCGATCAGCAGCCGTTCCCCGTCCGTCGCATGAATCAGTGGGCCAATATCATCGAGGTCCTTGAGGAGACCATCAATTTTCCGATACTCTTCTTTGCCGGGGGGCGTCATCTCGCAGAGCCTCTGAATGGTGCGGCAGGTGAGACCAATCAAGCCGGTGCGGCACAATTGGCCCTCATACAAGGGATCGGAACGCAGCCCGTCAGCGAATCTCAGTTGAGCCAACACCGTGTTCCAGGCCGCATCGGGCTTGCCGCCCTCGACTTCGAGACGCGCCTTGATGGCAAGCAGACGGGCGAGTGACCGCAAGTCGTCCAGAATCGGCATCTCCAGGGGCACGCCGGCCTCGTAGTCGCGGTTGAGCCGGCAAGCCGGACGCTGCGTCCCCTGTTCGACGGCGGACAGCGCCCGAAGCACGACATCCTGCCCCATCAGTTGCCTCAGCTCGGCAGACGTGTTCGGATCAGGCGAATCGCTCCAGAACGAGTCGGCGAGCTTCCCCATGTAATAGAGCAGATTCCGCTGCGGAGCCGGCTGGGCTTTCAGCATCGCCGCGGCACTCTCGTAGAGCACCATGGCATTCTGGGTGTCGGGGACCGTCGGGGGGACGACTTCCGTCGCACGCATGGGCCGGCCATCCGCTTCCAGGGCCGCATAGGCGCGCCGAAGCCGAGCCGTCGCGCGAACTACGGCGACCGCATAGACGATGCCGAGAACGACGACGATGATGCCAATGCCTGTCAGAATTCCCGTGGTCCGTCTTCGCATGGGACAATTCCTTCACAGAGGCAGGCGTCAGGCCCTGCCCTCATGCCTGAGTTTGGGACAACCATCGGGGTTACCCCCTACCGCTCACTTACCGCCGTCTGGCCTTTGAGGCTGGGGAAGCGCCAGACGAGATCGTAATCCGTTCGTTGCTTGGGCTGCTTCGCACTACCGCCGTTGTCCTTCCGGTCCTCACCCACGCTATAAACGATGAAACCATCACCCTCGGCCTGATAATGCAGCGGTTCTTGATTGAATGGATCCGTCAGTTTTCGCAGACCCAGGTCATCCAGCGTTTGCGGGAAGGCGCTGTGGGCCTGCCTGTGCCGCAGCAGCGCCAGACCGGCCCGGGTCACGTGCACCTCGGCTATCATCTCACAATGAACCACCTTCATGCGTTCGACCGCCGGCACCAGCATATTCGTCAACATGTATCCTTTGGCGAAATCCCAGATCTCTTGCTGGGCGTTCGGTCCCTCAGGTGCATAGGGACTCTCAAGCCATTGCGCACTCCTCCTCATCGACTCCAGATACACAGCGTGATCCGCAATCAGCCTCGGCTTGAATGTAGCCATACGGAATCTCACCCAATGCACGATTTCGGGCACGTAATCTTTGTCCGAACCCATCTGTTTCCACACCGTCGCAAACAACTCATCTTTGGGCAGGTTGAAGAGCCATTCGCCCCATAGCAGGCGTTCCCCATCTGTGGCACGGACCAGCGGGGTGACGGCGTCCAGGTCACGGAGAAGGCTCTCCAGAGCCCCGCCGTCTTCTGGGCCCGGCGGTGCGATCTCGCAGACCCTTTGTATCGTCTGGCAGGAGCATCTAATCAAACCCATACGAACCAACTGGTCAATGAATATGGGATCGTTGCGCAGGCCATCGGCGAACTTCAACTGGGTTTGAAGCGTGGCCCAGGCTTTGGCCGGCGCGCCGGCCTCGGCCTCCAGGCAGGCTTTGACCCCGAGAATGTACACGAGCTGCCTCAACTCCGACAGCATGGGCATCGTCATCGAGAAGCCGGCATCGTAATCACGATTGAACCGGCAGGTGCGGCGCTGCGCCCCCTGCTCGATGGTGGCCAGTGCGGAGGCGACGACTTCCTGCCCCATCAACAGCTTCAGCTCGGGCAGCCTGTCCGGCTCCAGCGAACCTCTCACGAAAGAAGTCGCGAGGGCACCCAGGTGGCCCAGCAGGTCCTTCTCGCCCGCCGGCTGCGCTTTCAGCATGGCCGCAGCGCTCTCGTAGAGCACCGCGGCGTTCTCCGTGTCGGGAACGGTCGGGGGAATGACTTCGGCCGCACGCATGAGCCGCCCATCCTTTTCGAGGGCTGCATAGGCGCGACGGAGTTTCGCCATCGATTTCGCCAGGGCGACGGCATAGATCATGCCGAGCACAAGTAGGATGACCCCGATACCTGTCAGGATTCTGATGGATGTTTTGTGCGTCATCTGTTGTCTCGAATCTCTTTCTGTGAATACGGCGCTCACGAGTAGCAGGAAAAGCTCAACCGGGTCGGGAGCAAACGGCTCCGGCGTTCGACGGGAGCGGGCGCATCCGAATCGCCATTCTGTTCGACACCGACCGTTTCCCGCACCTTTTGCATATAGTCGAACAGCAGGGAAATATCACGGCTCGATGGCCTGCGGGCCGCAACCAGGCTTTTGAGAAACGGGCTATACGGCAGCTCCGGCAGCTCGTCGAAAGCGGAGGTCTCCATCTGTGCGACAACCAGTCCATGGGGTCGCCAGGGGGTAAGGGTCTGCTCGCTGAAGTAACTGGCCGACGAGACAATCACTATGGCCGCCGCGACCGAGACGGCCAGACGCTTGAGCGGGATTCGCCAGGGAATATCCTCCGGCGCCTCCTTCCAGGCTTTTCGCGCGGCACCGGTAACCCGAGCCTTGAGCTCCGCAGACGGTTCCGCCGGCCGCAGGCGCTTCAAGAGGCCTTCGAGCTCACGGTTTTGTCTATCTGCATCACTCATCATAGGTCATCTCTCAGCAACCCTCTGAGCTTTTCCATGCCGTAGCGGTACCGGCTCGCCACGGTGTTCGGAGACAGCTCCAGCATCGCGGCGACCTCCTGAAACGTCTTGTCCCTGTATATCTTCAAAATCACGACCTCACGCTGCCCGGCCGGCAGCCGGGCCAGGGCGGCCTGCAACTGCTCCGCCAGCTCGCCCGGCACATCGCCGGCTTCTGCGACCCCCAATGGAGACGCAGGATTTTGCGTCTCTACGGCTTCGTTCCTTGTCTTTCGCCGCCGCAGCTTGAGGAAGCGGGCGGCCTCGTTTCGAGCGATCTGGTAGACGTAGGCATCCAGACAGCGAGCCTCGGCTAACCGTCGTCGCTTGCGGACGATCCGGACGAAGACGGTTTGCAGAACATCCTCGGCGTCCGCTTTCGAACAGAGCACGGCCTGGAGAAGCGCGAGCAGGTCTCCCGCATACCGGTCCCAGATTCGCTCGACCGCATCCGGGTTATCTCGCCGCAAAGCCGCCTGTATCGAATCGTCAACCGAATTCCTGTCCAAGATGCTGTCCCCGGCTCTTGAGTCAGTTCATCAATAGAGACCGCGATTCGCCGCCGTTTTGTCTACCAGCGTCAACGATATTTCCGATTCCGTGTTCCAGACTGGTAGGAACCGGCGTCGCTAATCCCAATCCGCCATCGGATCAATCCATCTTCAAGGGCGCTTTGTACAGATAAACATAATGCTCCTGACCATCTTCCCTGGAGGTCATGGTCACGACCTGGTCCGGTTCGATATCCCCGACAGGAAAGCTGTGGGACACAATTCGGGAGCCCGGCTTGAGCGTCTGCAACTGGGGGATGAGACGGCGGTTCACAACGGGGTTCAGATAAAAGGCGACCACGCTCGCCGGCGTGAGATCAACCGTGAAGATGTCTTTCTGCTCGATCTGGACGAGGCTCCCCACGTTATTCTTACTGACGCTATCGCGGGATTCCTGCACCCGGCGGGGGTCGATATCGTAGCCGACGGCATGGCAGCCATACTTGCCGGCGGCCGTCACGACGATCCGGCCGTCCCCGCAACCGAGGTCGTAAACGAGATCGTCCTTCCTGACCTCGGCCATGCTCAGCATCCTCTCGACCACGTCCTGAGGCGTAGCAATGTAGATGACGTCCACGGGTCGCGAGTTGTCACCCTCGGTGTCGGACTGTGAGGTGGGCGGCAGGAACAGCGATCCTTCGCTGCTCAAAGGCACCTGCACCCCTTTTCGGTTAGCCGTCGCCAACAGGCGCGCCTCGAGCGTGAAGGGCACGGTCGAGCCGGGGCGGATGGCCAATGCTCTCAACAGACGCTCGTAAACAACCTGATGAGTGAAGGAAATGAGCCTTGTGGCTTTCGGCGGGATCGTTGCCCCCGGGATGGGCGTGGCCGAGAAAAACATGTTGGATCCGCTCGTGAGCCCGTAGCGAAGCCCCATCACGGACAACTCCGCACCCAAAGGGTTATTGACCTCGATTTCGAACCGCAGCGTGGCATAGTCGAGCTGGGCATCCGGCACGCGCAGGCTCACCACTTTAGCCGTGGGCCTGGCGCCTGGTGGCCCCGATGTCCTCGCCGCGGATGGAGCCTGCTGGGTCCGGCAACCCATCATTGCGACGGTGGCGAACAGCCAGACGACGACCGAGCGTTTCTTGACGAGCACAACCATATCGGCCCAAAGGATAACCGATGGGCCCAACCAATACCATGCTAAAAAGGCTTCAGGCCGGAGACGGCGGGCTTTTCCGCTCTCTGGATCAACTCTTAGCAGGTCAGATGAAAGGCACCGACGACCCTGATGTCGCGTTCGATCTCCTGGTTGAAGATCTGCCAGGCCCGGTCCGTGCGCTCATCGATGCAGTCGATCCCCTTTTTCCGCAGGGTCTCTCGGGCCGCAGCTTCCAATTGCAGATTGCCGACCGTTCCGGTCCCTACAATTAGAAGCTGTGGAGAGTAGTCGATCACGGTTTCCAGATCGGTGATCGAAAGGGAATGTGCATCACGCCGCCTCCAATAGGGCTCAACCTTGTCGGGGAATATAATCAGGTCTTCATCGAAGTCGTCACCACAGACGCGGATACGCCCGTAGGAGTAGGCATCGATATGATTGCGTCCGCCCCCGCCGGCAGAGTGGACTTCCGCCGGCATCTTCATGTGTTGCGCGAACCACGAGCGGGCGAGATCGGCCACGATATCCAGCTTGCCGGGCTCCTCAAACAGGTGCGAGGCACCCGGAACCACGACCACATCGTGCCCGGTCGTGAGTTTTTTGGCCGCCCGGCGGTTCATCTCGAGGACTTCCAGGTCCAGGCCGCCGACGATCAGCAGCACCGGCGGTTTGACTTCCGGCAGCACATTCATGGCCAGGTCGGGCCTGCCGCCCCGACTGACGATGGCCCGCACCGACTCGGGTCTCTGCACGCTCGCTACGAGTGCGGCGGCCGCCCCGGTGCTGGCCCCGAAGTATCCGATATCGAATCCGCTCGTCTGTTCGTTGGACAGCACCCAGCCCGTCGCCGCATCCAGCCGGCCGGCCAGGAAGGGAATGTCGAAACGCAGACGACCGGTATACATGTCGATCCTCTCTTCGTCTTCCGTCAGCAGGTCCAGGAGCAAGGTCGCCAGGCCGGCATCCTGCAGTCTCTGCGCCACAAACTGATTGCGCGGACTGTGGCGGCTGCTGCCCGCACCGTGGGCGAATAACACGATGGAGCGGGCTTTCTCCGGGACCGCCAGGATCCCCCGGAGCGTCACCTCACGCGTTTCTATCACCAAATCCTCCTGTTGCGACTCTTGCTTGATCATCTTACACACCCTTTCAAGGTCTGGAGTCTGCCGGCGTCTCCAGATTCCGCTCTCCGAGCTCCGGATTGTATTTTGCCAGTATTTCCATCACTGCCCGGTCATCCACCTGCTCGAAATCGAGGTAGAATTGCCCGATGGCGTAGAAGTAACGGGGGACGTAGGGACAGACAACGTGGTCCGCCTCGTGTTTCAGTCTCTCGATCGCGTCCAGCGGGCCGACCGGCACGGCGACGACGATCTCCTGCGGTCCTTCCTCGCGGGCCGCCCAAATCGACGCCTGCATGGTGGCCCCGGTGGCGATGCCATCGTCGACCAGAATGGTCGTCCGCCCCTGCAGCGGCACTTTCGGCCGCACGTTTCGGTACCGCTCTCGGCGGGCGAGAATCTCCGCCAGTTGTCTTTGCTTTTCTCGTTCGATGTAATCTTCGTCGGCGCCCACCGTGGCCGCGATCTCCCGTTGAACAATCACCCTGCCGTTCTCCGAGACGGCTCCGATGGCCAGCTCCGGGTTGCCCGGCGCACCGAGCTTTCGCGTCAGGACGATGTCCAAGTCCGCGTCCAAGGCCCGGGCAATCGTATCGGCGACCACCACGCCGCCGCGAGGGATCCCCAGGACCACGGGGTGGTGCGTTCGGTACGAGGTAAGGCTCTCCGCGAGCCGCCGGCCGGCCTCGCACCGGTTCGCATACGGCTTTTCCACCAGCGAGACCACGAAAACCGCTCCTGACTGGGTCCGACCTCACGGCTGGATCCGGAACGACATCGTGGAGGTGTTCACTCCAGACTCATGTCGTTCTCGATGGCGAATATCCCGGCCGCGACGTTCTCTATCGCTTCCTGCACCTGCCGGCACACCGACAGCGTCGGGGCCGTGCCGGTGACAGTGACCACGCCCTCACGCACATCCACGCCGATTCGCTCGGCATTGATCTGGGCGTTGCGCTGCAGAGCGGCTCGCACCTGCCGCTCGATCTCTTCGTCCTCCACGCGCTCCTCCGGAGGACTGACCGCAATCTGGTTGTCCATGCCGACAATCCCATTGACACTGAAGACGAGGCGCTCCACCCTCGGCCTCTTCCAATGGGCATCGACCCGCCCGCGCAGTGTCACCCACCCGCCTTGCACGGCGACATCGATCCCCATGGGGTCGATCTCCGGCTGCCATTGAAGAATGCTCTGAATCCTCGCTTTGAGCTCCTGGTCCGTCGGCAGCTCGCCGGCCCGGGGATGTTTCACCGCGAGATTGTTCCGGATCGATTGCACGCCCGGAATGGCCCGGGTATCATCCTCCGCCGTTCGGCGGGCCGTGTAACTGGGAACGGTGCCGCTCAGTACGACCTGCCCGTGCGAGATCGCCACGTCGATATCGGAGGCGTCCACTCGCGCATCCCAGGACAACTGGTCGATGATATCCCTTTTGATATCGTCGTCTGTCCACACTCCCACGGCCATGCTGCGACTCCTTTCATCGTGCGCCCGATATCACGTGTCCTCATGCTACGGGGTTTGCCGTTTTTCCAAATTAGCAAGCTCCCTAATTGCCCGTCGCCTTTTGCTCATGGCGCGATGGTGAACCTGATGCATAGGTATCGGTCGTGACTTCTGCGGGATGGACGTCGAGAGGGTATGCGGAAACAAAAACGGCCGGAGGTGGGTACGGCTCCGGCCGTTGGGTTCCTGTTCAGGGGACTTAAGCAGATTTGTGGTCGAGGAAGCCTTCGAGCTTTCGCGCCCGGACAGGGTGCTGCAGCTTGCGAATCGCCTTGGCTTCCACCTGTCGAACACGCTCGCGCGTGACCTTGAAGATTCGACCGACCTCTTCGAGTGTATACGTGTAGCCGTCCCCGATACCGTAGCGAAGCTTGATGATCTCGCGCTCGCGGTACGAGAGAGTCTTGAGGACCATGTCGATCCGCTCCTTGAGCATCTCCTGGGTGGCGGAGGCCACGGGCGAATCCACGTCGTCATCCTCGATGAAGTCGCCGAAATAAGAGTCCTCGCTATCACCGATGGGCCGGTCCAGGCTGATCGGATGCTTGGAAATGTTCAGGACCCTGCGGGTCTCCTGAACGGACATGCCGACCTCATTGGCGATCTCCTCGATGGTCGGCTCGCGGCCCAGCTCCTGGTGCAGAACCTTGGAGGCACTGCGAATCCGGCTCATCGTCTCGATCATGTGCACCGGGATACGAATCGTTCGGGCATGGTCGGCGATGGCGCGGGTGATGGCCTGGCGAATCCACCAGGTCGCATACGTGCTGAACTTGTAACCGCGACGATACTCGTATTTATCGACCGCCCGCATCAGGCCGGTGTTGCCCTCCTGGATCAGGTCCAGGAAGCTCAGCCCGCGGTTGCGGTACTTCTTGGCAATCGAGACCACCAGCCGCAGGTTGGCGCTGGAGAGCGTACGCTTGGCTTCCTCATATTGAAAGAAGACCCGTTCCATCGCCCGCAGCTTCTTTTCCAACTGGTCGGGCATCTCCAGAACCAGGTCCTGCAGGCCGGTCAACTCCTGCCGGGCGGCCGCAATATCGTCGGCCGTCATAATATCGTTGACGCCGGCCTCAATGGTCTTCTGAAGCTGCTGCATCTTCTCGCAGACCCCGTGCAGCTTGATCTTCATCGGCTGAATCCGGCTGGTCCGCAGACTCAATTCCTCCAGAAGCGTCGCAATCTTGCGCCGGTTCCGGCGCAGATGCTTGACGTCGGACCTGACTTTCGCCTCGTCCGCCCCGCCGCAGATGCTTTTGAAGAGCCGCTGGTTGACTTCGAGAAGCTCGGCGACCGTCTTGAGATTCTCCGTCATGCGCTTCTTGATGACGCCCTTCGTGGTCAACGGGGCCGTTCCGGTCTTGATCGTCCGGTCAAAGGACATCGACCCATCGTAGACCTGCTGGATCAACTCCATGGCGTTGCGCGCACAGTAGTCGCACTGAAGCATTTTCCGTCGGAAGACCATCCGCGCGATCTCAATTTTGCGCGCCAGGGCAATTTCATCTTTGCGGGCCAACAGCGGGATCTGGCCCATCTGGGTCAGATACATGCGAATCGGGTCATCGATCCGGTGGGATACCTCGCCTTCGACGAATTCCTTCTCGAGCAGCTCATCCTCTTCCGAGGACTCTTCTTCCTGCTCGCCTCCCCCACCGCCAGCTTCTTCCGCCGGTTCCGCATCCTCTTCGAAGCCCTCATCCGCCTTGCCGAGCCCCTGGGCTTCGGCGTCATTCTCATCCATGAGCGTAATGCCCATCTCGTCGAGTGTGCTGAGGAGTTTTTCCAGCCGCTTGGCGCTGACGGCGTCATCGGGCAAAGCTTCGTTGATCTCCTCGTAGGTGAGGAATCCCTTCTTCTTGCCCTTTGCGACCAATGCCTTGATCAGCAGCTCGGGGTCCTGCACCTCGGCTTTGGTATTATCAGACGCAGTCTGGACTTCCGTCGGATTCATATCCGTTGCCTTTTTTGACTTCATCCCTTTCTTCGCCACAATACAGACTCCACTAAAGAGAAACTGCCAACTCCAGGAATCATCACCCTCGTGAAGCCAAAAACACTCGCGTACCCGCTTGCTTTATGGATTCATCTTCTGTACGGCCCCCTTCCCGTAATTGTTCATCCGACAGGGGTTTAGGAACGTCAGCCCTCAGTGCATCCCGATACTGTGGGGATGCTGCCGGCCCGGCTGCTCCCCGGCTATCTTGAGAGAATCGCCCTGTGCGTCCACTCGGTTGGTCCGAACATCTGTGACTTCGCCATTGCGCCGATCCGAGACCCTAAGGGCGTCAACCAGGCGCGCATGGTAGTTGCCTTTTTTCTCGCCAACCTGCTGCAGCTCGACAATGCATTCGGCAAGCTCGACCGACTCCGTATGGGCCAGCACACGATTGAGCGAGAACTCCTCATCAGATCGAATCACGCCCAGTAATATCGAGGCGATCTGGCTCAGGATCGGCACTTCAAAGAGATCCTCGGAGATCCTTTGTCCTACGCTATGGAAAAGGCCGGGTTCATTGAGCAGCACTTCCAGGACCTCGCGTTGAGCCACCGCATGGAGGCCCTGGCCCCAATCGACCATCTGGGGAGCACCCTCACGATCAGTCTGGGCGGCCGGATCGGTCACCGGCTTTGCCTGCTTCGCAAGCTCCCTGCGAACATCCCGCTCCATGAAACCGATGATCTTGGCGACTCTGGCGATAACCGCCCCGCTTTCAATCACCGGCAGGTTATTTGAGACAAGCCCCACCGCGATGCCCTTGAGAAACTCATCCACGGCTGCCTTCTTGCCAGCCAGGGTGTCGGCGGCGGCGAATCTCTCACTGACCCTGTCCCACTTGAACTGGAGGACGTCCGTGCCCTGCTCGATGACGTGCTCGAATGCTTCTTTCCCGGCACTCAGCACGAAGTCGCAGGGGTCCTTGCCCTGCGGAACGAACGCCAGCTTGATATCCAGATGCAGGGACAGGCACACCTCCAGCGCCCGATTGGCGGCTTCCATCCCGGCCGTGTCGCTGTCGAAAAGCAGAACCACCCGCTTGGCATAGCGGCGCAGGATTCGCCCGTGCCCCACCGTGAAGCTCGTGCCGAGGGCCGCGACTACATTCGTGCAGCCGACCTGGTGGGGCATAATGACGTCCGTATAACCCTCGACGACGACGGCCGTACCCGTCGCGACAATCTGATGGCGGGCCTGCTCCAGGCCGTAGAGCGTATTGCTCTTATCAAACAGCGGCGTCGTCGGCGAATTGATGTACTTGGCGCCGGTGTCACTCAACGTTCGACCGCCGAACCCGATCACCCTGCCCGTCACGTCCGTGATGGGGAACATCAGCCGATTGACGAACTTGTCCTGGCTCGTTCCGGTCACGAGCCCCGCCTGTTGCAGAAGCTGGGACGGTATCTTCTTGGCGGCGGCCGCCTTAGCCAGCATGTCGACGGCGTTGGGCGCCAAGCCCAGCCGCCACTTCTTGGCACTGTCCGGGGAGATTTTTCGCTCGGCTAAGTAGTCCCGCACGTGCTTTCCCTTTTCCGGGTCATTCAGGCACTGCTGGAAAAACTGGGCCGCCCAGGCGTTGACCTTTGCCAGCAGGTTGGGATCGATGTCCTGCGGCTGCCCCGGCGTCTGCGGTGCCGCACGACGGACGGGCTCCAACTGAATCCCCGCGCGCTCCGCCAGCCGCTCCACCGCCTGCGGAAACGTCAGTCTCTCACGCATCTGCACGAACCGGAGCACGTCACCACCCGCACCACAGGCAAAGCACTTATAGATTTGCTTGGCCGGATTGACGTACATGCTGGGCCTGTGGTCCTCATGGAATGGGCAGAGTCCCACCAACTCGCGTCCTTTCTTCTTCAGGCTGACGTGTTCGCTCACGACGTCAACAATGTCATTCGCCTGCTGCACCCGGTTGATGGCAGCGTAGTCGTACACCCCTGGCATAGGCTTTATGCAAATCCTTTTTCCAAAAATGCCCTCAGCGGAAATCCTCCATCCCGCCGCGGCTCGGACAGAGGCAAGACTCCAGCCTCGGCGACCTGACAAGAAGCTTAGCTACTATATATAGGAGTCAGCGGATGCAAAAGTCAAATCGAGTGCTCCAAACCGCGTTTCCTACACTGAAAAAAGGTATTTTACTAATTTTAGACATCTGGTGAACTGAGACAGGGAGGCGATCATCCGGCCCATTCCAGCGCGATTTTCCGGGCCGCCGGCCCTTCATCATTTTCTATCACGCGTTTCCTCAACGGTCTGTGCCGGTCACTTCTCCCGAGGACACAGGTCCCATAGGTCCTACGAGGCTCCCCGGCGGGGAAGCTGGAAGAACGCGATGGCGTTCCGTGTGGTCGCCTGTGCGAATTCCTCCAGACTCACATCTTTGAGTTGAGCAAGGAAGCGAGCCGTATGGACCATCAAGGCCGGCTCATTAGGTTTCTGCTGCCGCACGGGCTCGGGCGACATGTAGGGGCAGTCCGTCTCAACCATCAGCCGGTCCGGAGGCACAACCTTGGCGGCCTCACACGCCGTCTCGGCGTTCTTGAATGTGACTACGCCCGTAAAGGAGATATGATAACCTCGGTCCAAAAGCTGCCGGGCCTGCTCGGCCGAGCCGCTGAAACAATGGAACACCACGCCTTTGAGTCCCCCGCCGTCGCGGTCGAGAATCTCCAATGTCTCGTCGAAGGCATTGCGGGAATGCACCACTACCGGCAGCCCCAGGTCTCTGGCCATCGTAAGATGGGCGGCAAAGACACGTCTCTGGTCCGGCTGTTTGGAGAAGTTGTAGTGAAAATCGAGGCCGGTCTCGCCGATAGCAACCACTTTCTCCAGTCGGGCCAACTGCCTCAACTGCTCCAAGGCACCCGCATCCGCTGCCTTCGCATCATGCGGATGAATCCCCACCGCCACGTACATATTTTCATACTGCCCGGCCAAGTCGATGGCCCTGCGGCTATCCTCCACGCTCGTGCCCACGGTGACCCACCCGCTGACGCCCGCCGTCCGGCTCCGCTCGACCACCCCCGGCACATCCTCCACCAGGGGCGGAAACGTCAAATGACAATGCGTATCAATCAGTTCCATGAGTCAATCCCAAGATAACTGTCTGTCCATACGACGATTACCGATAAGGTCATCCTATCAGGGAATAGATTCCTCGGAAAGGCACACTACCGGGGCGCCCGCTGCAGAGATTCCGGCGAATCGTCAAGAATCAGGGCACGAAGGCGTTTTCGTAGTGGCGGATTTGCGGGGGGCCGGAGGGGCCGAGGACCAGGGTGATGATGTCGAAGCGAAGGGGACGGTCCTCGATTTTGTGGACAGTAAGGAAATACCGGGTGGCCCGCTTCAATCGTTCCCTTTTAGCGGGTGTGATTGTCGCTTCGGGCGGGCCGAAGTCCTCATTCGCCCGCGACCGTACCTCGACGAACACGATCGTGCCATCCCCGTCCACCATGACCAGGTCCAGCTCGCCGAGCTTGCAGAAGTAGTTGCGGGTCAGGGTCCGCAGGCCCTTATTCCTGAGGAATCGCTCGCACCGCCTCTCGCTCCATCGTCCGAGCCGGGCCCTGTCGCTCAGCAGTCTGCGTCGGTTGAGAATCATCCTGGAATTTACGATTTACTATTTATCATTTACTATTTGGGTTCCCCGCCCCGTGCTGCAGCAAACGAGCCCAAATCATAAATCGTAAATCATAAATCATCAATTACTTGGCCGTGTGCTCGCTGTGGCGCTGGGAGAGTTTGACGGCTTTGCCCGTCCGCTTACGGAGAAAGAACAGCTTGGCCCGGCGGACCCGGCCGCTGCGGGTCGGCACGATATCCAGCACATTGGGCGAATGGAGCGGGAAGTTTCGCTCGACGCCCTCATTGCCGACGATGCGCCGGACGGTGAACCGCTCGTTGATCCCGCGACCCTTGCGGGCGATGACCGTGCCGGTGAAAATCTGCGTACGGGTCTTGTCGCCTTCCTGGATGCGGCAATGGACGTCCACCGTATCGCCGACCTCGAAGTGCGGTACTTCTTTCTTCAAACTCTTGCTCTCAACCGATTCCATAAACTTGGTCTTCACGGTCAATCTCCCGAAGATCGTCTTTGGGCCTCGTAGTAAAACCAGCATTCTACGCGGGTCTTCCCGTAAAGGCAAGCCCTTTTTCGGGGATTTTCCCCGTGCCGTCGACCCGTATATTTCGCCGCAAATTCCCTATGACCTCTGCAATATTCCCGTTCCCCGTGCGACCAAATCACCGGATTATCCAGGGAAACCGGCCGCACCTGCGGCTACGAGGACAAGGAGCTCTTCCCCAAAGCCGAATACGCCGAAAAAACCCGTCAGTGGCGGAAAGCAAAATAGACCCGGCCCAGGAGCCAACGGAAGCTCCCGCGAGGACTCTTCGGACAGGAATCATACGCACAACGAGGGAATTCCTTGTGGTATGTCCTTTCCAGCGGAGCGGAGCGAAATCGAGAAATCCGGCCGCGGATACGGCGTGTCTCTCGATATCAGGCCAGCCGCCCGGCCAAGTCCTTTTGGAACTTGGTCAGTGAAAGCCTTGTCACAAGAGATAGGCACGTCTTCTTCGAGGCCAGGTTTCTCCACTCCGGCCTGCTGCGCCGGCCTTCGGTCGAAATGACAAGAAGGGATGTGCCCGCTGGCACGGACCACCGGTCGAAGTGACAAGAGGGGCAGCCCGCGAGGCGGATCTGGGTTCGAGTAAACTCACCGAAGTCCGGTCGAAAGAACGAGAAAACACGAAAGACTCACTCGTGACCGGTATTGCTTCTGCCCCGGACGGAAGAACGCGACAAGGGCCGCCGCCCTCCGCAACAGTCGTTCACCCTCGTTCCTGCAAGGCACTTTGCACCGCTTCCACAAGCTCCAACTGGTCCTGCCGGCTGAGCAGCTCGCCCGCCTCCAAGCTGCGAATTTTCGCGTCGATGTCCGGATCATCCTTCCGCAGTTGCGTGAACATTTCGTCCTCGCCCGCGATGAGCTCATCCAGATCGTGGAGGTCCCAATGCCGCCCGAGGAGGATGCCGAGCAGCGAGACGGCCGCTTTGATGGCCCAGAAATCCTTGAAGCTGGAGAGGTAAAACGGCACCTCGACCCACAGGCTGGCACTGGCAAGCCCCCTGCTCTTGGCCAGCCACAACAGATAGGTGCTGATATGCGGCGTGCCCTGCCAGGTCATGCCCGCCGACACGAACGGCCGCAGTTTCCCCTGCATGACCGGACCGCTGTATACCCCCACCACGCGACGGCTGGCCGTGTGGGGAATCATCGATGCCAGGCCGTTGACCGTGTACATGGCATCCGCCTTGCCGTAATGCTGCGCCAGATCGATGATCCCGTTCAGAAAATCGTACCTGTGGGTTTGCGGCTCATCGCTGCGAAACATTACGGTGTTCGTCGCCTCGCTGTAGAAGAACCGGCTTTCCGGGAACTGGGCGACATCATCCTGGACCGTCACGCCGTCCACCGGGAAAAAGGCTGCCGGCTCGATCCGGCAGAAGCTGTCACCATCGACCGCTTTCACGATGCGATCCACCGTTTCCGGACTGACGCCTCCGGCATCCTCCGCCCAACCAATCATAAAGGAGGACTTCTCCAACTGCGGCTGCGAGCTGAAGCGAAACATATCAGGATTCATGGCCGGTCCTCGCTCTTGAACAGCTCATCGATGTGGTCCAGGATTTCCTTCTTCTCCGCCTCGGTAATGGGCCCTGCCTGCGTATGCCTGGGATTCTTGAGCCTTTCCATCTCGATGCGCACCTGTTCCGGCAGATCCTCGTCGGCGGCCAGGGCGTCCAGGATCTGCTCGATATTCGCCTCCACTTTCTCGGCCATGTCCTTGAGCTCGCTCAGGTCGAGAGGAACGTTCAGGACGCGGCCCAGAACCTCGAGCACGGAGATGGAAGCCTTCGCATAAGGCCAGGGCGCACCCTGCAGATAGTACGGGACCTCGCCCATGAGGCAAATCGCTTCGATCTGTCTGTACTTTGCCACACCCAGGAGCAGTCCGTTCAAGCCGGTGATCGTGCCCTCGCCCGAGGGTGCCCCTGCGGCTGCTCCACCCCTGGCATCGGTCTTTTCGCCGGTCGCGGGCGGCTGGGTCGCCTCCGACATCAGGACGGTATTGCTGTAGTGCCTGATCTCCGGAATCAGATGCCGGCTGTTCGGCACCGCCCACACCCGCGGCTTGGCCGTATGGTGAATCATCGTTACGCTTGCCGCCGTCGTATAGACCCGCCGGCAGCCCAGTTGCTCCGCCACGTCCAGCACCATGCCGGCCATTTCGTAGGCCTTCTCCGCCTCCACCGGCTGCTGCTCGCCCGCGAGAAACACAAGATCTCTGTCTGCCCCGTGATAGCTGTAGAACTTGGTGGCCGGGAACCGCAACTCCTCGATCAAGCCGTTGCGAATGATCACCCGCGACGGCTCGAAAAACTCGTAAGGCGGGATTTCGCCGAATTCCTCGGCCCGCACGAGCCGCCGCATCGTGTTAATCGCAACCAGACCGACGTTCCCGATGCCCGCCCACCCGCACAGCATCACCGGATTCTTCAGCTCAGGCTCTTTGTTCAGCCGCACGCCCATCGTTCCGATCTTCCGCAAAAACCTTGACATGGAGACGCGGAATCTTGCACCTCTATCAGCATATAGTAGGCAAGCAGACCGCCGGTTCATATGATTACGCTTCAGGGGCCGTTCATCCATCCCTTCTGAGTACCAGTGCTATTATTTCCCGAATTGAGGACAAATCAAACAGGCCATCCGACCCAAAGATGGACCAGTCATACGCATTATGAATGAATTCTTCGTAGTATGTCATTTCGATTTCGCGCGGAGTGAAGCGGAGAGCCCCGAAGGGCAATGTGGCGGCGGACATGGCGTGTCTCTCGGTACTGGGCAAGGCGCTCTGCCAAATCCATCCGGAACCCGGTCGGCGGAAGCCCCGTCGCAAATGATAGACACGTCTTCGTCGAAGCCAGATTTCTCCGCTCCGGCCCGCTTCGCGTGCCTCCGGTCGAAATGACAAGGGGGATGTACCCGCTGGCGCAGGCTTTCGGTCCAAATGACAAGAGAGCCAGCCCATGAGGGCGGGCCTTGGTTCGACTTAGCTCGCCCAAGTCCGGTCGAAGTGACGAGGAGAAGATTGTGGGCAATCTATTCGCGGAAGAGCAGCTTGAGCAGGGCGGCTTTTTCGGAGAAGTCGGGGACGATCAGGTGGGCGCCGGCTTTGATGAGGCGGGCGCGCTTGTCCGGGTTGAGACTGTGACGGCGGACCTCGTCGGAGGCGATGCCGATGGCCAGGCCGTCGCGCTTACGGGACTCGCGCAGCTCGACGGGCCCGTCGCCGAAGACGGCCAGCTCCGGGCCGCGCAGATTGTTCTCCGTCATGATGCGATCTATGACCATCTTCTTGGAGCAGTCTGTGATATCGCCCACAGCACCATAGATGCCGCCGTTGAACAGGTCGGCATAGCCGAGGGCCTTGGATTCCGCGACGACATCCGCGTGGTCGGTGCCACTGGCCAAGTACAGCGTCACGCCCCGCCCGCGAAGGGCCCTGAGGAACTCGACAGCGCCCTTGACCGTGTAATCGCTGGCGTCGAGCTGGCCACGCTGGAGCCGGGCAATGCGCTCACTGACCATCTCCATCAAGGCCTCATTGTAGATCGCCTTGTAGCCGAACCGGTCGAGCACTTTCTCGGGCGGGACAACGCCGAACTCCCGGACCATCTCCACCAGGGCCTCCATCTGCACGAGAGTCTGAATGCCCGTGGACCTGTCGATGTACTCGAGCACGCGGTCACGCACCTTCTGGTGGAGGTCCTCGCCAGTGGTCTCATAGCGGTCGCCAAGAATCTCCGTGATCATGACCAGGCCCATGATCGACTCCCAGCCCTGCCGCAGCACGCTGATCGTGCCGTCGTTGTCGAAGACCGCATGGCGGATGTGGCCGAACGGGATCGACTCCTCGCACAGCTCAATCTCGGTGTTCGGGACGTAGCGGGCCTTGCGGTGGTCCTTGGCCAACTCGGGCCGATAGATGAAATCAGGGTCCTTCGCGACGGCAAGGATCTCCTCGCCGTTGGCGGTGCCGGTCTGGAAGAGCTTCTGGACCGTCACGGCGGCGGCAAAGTTGGCAAACTCGGCCGCCTCCGCCGGCGGCACGCCCGCCCCAAGACACAGGGCCAGCGCACTGGTCACGGTATCGCCGGCCCCGACCGGGTCGAGCTTCTTGAGCAGTTGGATGCCGGGGACCTCGTCAATGCCCCGATCGCTGAAGGCGAGGATGCCGCGTGGGCCCCGGGTCAGAAAGACCGGCTTATTGAACTGCCGGTGGAGGTTCTGGCCGTATTTCTTCACGTCGTCGAGCGGCAGGACCTCGTCGTGTCCGACCGCCACGCCGTTGAGCCGGGCGGCCTCGCGGGCGTTCGTTTTGCGGCAGACATGCTGAAATTTGTGGCCGTAGTGACGGGAGTCGAGCAGCACCACCACGTCCCCGGACTGCGCGAAGAGTCGGTTGGCCTCGTCGATGAAGGCCTCGTTCCGGATGCTGCCCGGCACCTGTTGATTGACGATCAGCACCTCGGCCGTCTGCAACGCGTGCCGGATGCCGTCGAGCAGCATCTGGTCGGTGGCGGCACTGCGCTGATTGAAGAAGCCGAAGTCGATGCGGGGCTGCTCGGCGCCTTCGAGATACGGCTTGCCGAAAGTCACGGTATCGAAGTTCTCCTGCTGGATGACCAAGTGCGTCGTGTCGACGCCGAGCTGGCCGAACTGGCGCCGCAGCTCGCGGCCGAAGATGTCGTCGCCGACAACGCCGATCACCTGGATCGCCCCGGGCTTCAGCGCCGCCAGATTCGCAACCACATTGGATGCCCCGCCGAGCGAGTAATAGTGCTTCGCCACCGCCCGCGCCTGCATCCCCGTCTCCTCGGAGACCTCCGAGCCTTTCGGGTCCAGCATCCAGTAGGCGTCCAGGCAGAAATCGCCGTAGACCGCCACGGTGACGTTCTCGATGTGTGCCAGAATCTCTCGGATACGCGGTTGGTCCATAGGTGCTCACTGTGTGTCGATAATCTGTTGATACAGGAAGGGGAACGTTTGCTTCTGATCGCCGTGAATATAGAGCCCCCGACCGCCGAAAGCCTGCGGGATGCGCGTCACAACGCTCTTCTGGTCCCGGAAGTAATACCCCGGCGCGGCTTCGTCGGTCATTTGCCCGGGCTCATGCTCGCGCAGGTCGAAATCGGCCGTGAGGATGTCATGCGGCACGCTGCCGGCGTTGGCCGCCATCGAGACGGCTTTGAGCAGCACCTCCGGGCCGGTGACGGCGCTGCCGATATTCAGAATGACGCCACCCTTCGTCAGTTTCGTGACCTCGTTCGTGTAGAGAAGGAAGTCCCGCCCGGAGCAGCCGCCTTTGGCCTGGCCGTCGAAGCTTGGGTGCTGGTCGATGACGTCCGTCCCGATGCCGACGTGCACCGTGAGGGGAATCTCGCGCCGGTAGCACGCGGCCAGCACGCTGAGTTCCGGATGCCGAAACTCCGAGATCGAGTCCTCCCTGGCTACGAGCGCGAGAACCGCCCGGCGAAAGGGCTCGTCGCAGATCATCCGCCCGAGCGTCTCGCCGAAACCCAGCTTCTGCTGGTTGCCGACGGACAGAGCCGTATTGATGTAGGCGAACTCATACGCCATGCCGAACTGACCCTTGTCGAGTGCGGCCTGCACGTTCTCGCTCGTCGCGCCGATCAGCGCCAGCTCGAAATCATGGATGGTCGTCGCGCCGTTGCCCGCCACCAGCGTGAGGAGGCCGCGCTCGACGAGATCGACCAGCAGCGGTCCCAGACCATTCTTGATCAGATGCGCCCCGGTGAACAGGATCACCGGCTTGCCGTCGCGACGTGCCGCCACGACTGATTCTGCTACTGCTCGGACATCCCGCTGGACCTTTTGCGGCAGGTCAAGGCTGAGCGAGCGCACGTCTTTCGGGAATACCAGATCGCTCAGTTTGACCTTATTGCTGCGCGTGCGGAGCGGATACGTCCGGATCCCCGTCGCGTCGAATGTCTTGTATCTACCTTCGTATTCCATGGGTCCCCGGGAAGAATGGAATGATGGAATACTGGAATGCTGGGGATATGAAGAGCCATCACCCATTATTCCACGATTCCAATACTCCACTATTCCACGATCTTCTCCAGTCGCTTGATGCACTCGACCATGCAGCGAATCGTGTGATAATTCACCTTCCACGAGTGGCTCATGTGCGTCCAGATAGGCTGGCCCTCGCGGGTCATCAGCGGCCACCACTCGCCGACCGGGTGGTTGATCATCTTATCGAAGACGAAACGGTGCACCTTCAGGTAGGCGGGCCAGTAGGGCCTCGGCCCGAACCGCAGGCAGCCCTCCAGCATGCCAATCATCACTTCCGCCTGCTGCCAGAACTCCTTTTCCATATCGTAGACACCGCCGGCATGCGGGCCCTCGGTGTAGACCCCGCCGTACTCGGGGTCGATGCCGTTCTTCATGCCGTGGTCCATTGCCTTCTTGATGACCTTCTTGTAGTCATCCCAGCCTGAGCCGAGAACATCGGTGGCGTGGGCCAGCAGCCAGGCGAATTCGACGTTATGCCCGGCGGACGTGTTATCCTCGGCGTGGGCCTTCTGGCCGCCCTCGGCGAACCGGTCCCAGCCCCAGACGATGTCGAACTTGATCTGCGGAGCGACCTTCCAATCGACGGTGAACTGCGGGATGCCGGTCGCGTACCTCTTGTGCAAAATCCGCTTGATGAGGATGTCGATGTCCTCCAGCAGCGTCCGGCGATGAATGCTCTGGCGGGTGCACTCATACATGTTCGTAAAAGCTTCCATCAGGTGCATGTGGGCGTCGAGGGTCTTGCGGTCGCCGCCCTGCGGGCCGGGGCCGCACAGGTCCCAGTTGCGCTCGAACATCTCGTAGTAGCCGCCGTACATCGTCTCGGCGGCGTACTTCTTCACGAGGTCGAAGACCTTCTCGGCGTACTCCTGCCCGCGCGGGTCGCCCGTGGCCATCGTGTACTCGGTCAGCCCGTACATGGCGAAGCTCAGGCCGTAGAGGATTTTCTTGTCGATGGTCACTTCGCCCTTGCGGTTGAGCATCCAGTAGAACCCGCCGTACTCCTTGTCCCAGACCTTCTCGATCACGAAGTCCACGCCGTGCTTGGCGAACTCGGCGCATTTGCCGCCGCCATAGCCGGCCCGGTGCGCCGCCGACATGGAAAAGATGAACCGCATCTGCCCCAGCATCGACTTCTCGTCGGTGCCGGCGTCCTTGCCGTCCTTGTCGAAATGCGTGATGAAGCCGCCGTACTGGTCGTCTTTGGCCCGATTCAGCCAGAACGGCAGCAGCTCCGTCGTCAAGTGGGTCTTACACTCGTTCAAACATGCGGATACCTGATCGCGGTTGATAGCCATTACGAGATCCTTTCGCCAAATTGCTTGCCTTCGCAAACCGGGAACCGACGGCGGTATTCTATTGCCCCCCGCCACCACCGTCAACCAGAGACCGCACGACCACACGGGGCGTGTGCGACTAAACTTCGCGGCGTGCCCAACCGAACGCAAGCCGGCACTTCGCCGAGATTCTGTCATCCTGAGCGCAGCCCTTCATGGTCCTTCGGCCCACCACAGAAGGATGAAAATGTCCGGGTGGCAACGGCAAGGCCGAAGGCTTTGCCGCTGGCGGATGGGCGAACCATCGGCAAGCTGGCCAGGCTGTGTCACAATTCCGGTAGGGAGGTTCTTTTCTTTTTGTCCCTGGAGTCTATGATGGACTGTCGGTTTTGGAAAGGAGTCTGGCCATGGCGTTTCGCCCCTCCGAGCGGTATCCGCAGGT
>Ga0315281_10002226_pt1 | contig 28838 bp, 37 predicted proteins | sample YL17G07_0_MG_FD_204540 | JGI IMG/M metagenome (GOLD analysis project Ga0315281, IMG submission 204540) | Sediment microbial communities from Yellowstone Lake, YNP, Wyoming, USA - YL17G07_0 | ecosystem: Environmental > Aquatic > Freshwater > Lake > Sediment | place: USA: Wyoming | collected...
TGATATTTTTATGCGGGGTCTTCTTTCCGGTTTCCTCCATGCCCTTCCCCCTCCCTATTCTCTCTTATCTTCTTCCCCTCACCTATACGGTGGATGGCCTGAAACATTGCTTGTTGGAGGATAAAGGGATGATCCCTTTGTATCTGGATCTATTAATTCTTCTTGGATTCGTTATTTTGCTTTATGGTCTCTCGCTATTTATCTTTAAGAAAAGAATTCGCCAAGAATTCTGAAAGGAGGTGAGAATCATGTGCCAAAGTAAATCTGGTTGCACCCAACCTGAAAATCTGAAAGGAGACCCAAAGGATTGTTCAGCTGAGCAGATTGCTATTTGTCATCCCGGTGAAGAAGGTCATCCTTGCGAAACTGAAAAATCTGAGAAAAAGTAATAACGGTTCTTGTGGCGACCTATGAAGAGCAGTGAGAAAAGAAGGGATTATTAGTGCGGTGTATCAGGCTAAAACCGTAACAGAAGTTTAAAAGGTTTATACTTTCCAAGAATCAATTCTCCCATGCAAAAATATTAGATGGATGTAAAGGGATTATATTCGTCGATGATAGAGTTGAATACACAAAAGATGGAAGATTTTAAAAAGAATTATAGATATTTAGCTGTTTTCTTCGCAATTTGCTTCTTTTTCATCTTCATTCGTTTATGGTACCTCCAAGTGATCAAGGGGGATGAATTCGCAAGATTATCTCAAAATAATTGTATACGGGTTCGTGAACATCCGGCTGACCGAGGGATGCTCCTGGATCGAAATGGATGTATCTTAGCCCAGAACAGGCCTTCCTTTGAAGTTTATCTCGTCCCCGAAGATCTAAAATTGAACCCAGAAGTTCCGGTCAAAGTAGGTGAGACCTTACACATGACTCAGGATGAAATCAAAGACAGACTCCAGAGCCTGAGACAGCGCCCTCCTTTCAAACCGGTGAAAATTAAATCTGATATTAATTGGAATGAACTTGCCCTCCTTGAATCCAATCGGGTTCATCTTCCAGGCCTCGTCGTAAGTGTCAGGCCCAAGAGAGCATATAATTATGGCAATCTCGCTTCTCATCTCATCGGTTACATCGGAGAGGTTGACGAAAATGAATTAAAACAGTCGAAGGATGTCCCTTATCGAATGGGTTCCTTGATAGGAAAATACGGAGTCGAATCTCGGTGGGAAGATGATCTCAAAGGAATAGATGGAGGTTATCAGATTGAGGTGGATGTCTTGGGGAGGGAAATTAAACCCCTCCGGAACGTCGAACCGTTTCCTGGGAACAACCTTATCCTTACCATTGACCTCGAACTTCAGAAAGTTGCAGAGGAAGCCTTTCAAGATAAGAATGGTGCCCTCATTGCTATGGACCCTAAAACGGGTCGAATCTTGGCAATGGTGAGCAGGCCTTCATTTGATCCCAACCTTTTTGCAAGAAATATCTCTCCGTTGGAATGGAAATCTTTACTCGAAAATCCGCATCATCCTCTTCAGAATAAGGGAATCCAGGGTCAATATCCTCCAGGTTCCGTTTTTAAAATCATCACCGCTATTGCTGGTCTTGAATCAGGGGCTATCACTCCGGACACACAGTTGAACTGCACAGGTATCTACTCTTATGGGAATCGGGATTTCCGCTGTTGGAAGGAAGGGGGACATGGAACATTAAGCCTTCATCGGGCCATCGTGGAATCCTGTGATATCTTTTTCTACCAAGTAGGACTAAAAGTGGGAGTCGACAGAATTGCTTATTATGCCAACGAGTTCGGTTTAGGAAGGATGACGGGGATTCCTCTACCACATGAAAAATCAGGAGTTGTCCCGTCTACCTCCTGGAAAAAGAAGCGTTTTGCGACCCCATGGTATAGTGGAGAAACCCTTTCTCTCTCAGTAGGTCAAGGATATCTTAACGCTACCCCCATTCAACTTCTTATGCTCATTTCAGCCATTGCGAACGGAGGGAAGCTTTACCTCCCTCAAGTAGTTGAAAGGGTGGAAAATCTTTATGGGGTCCCATTAAAAGAGTACCCACCCATGGAAGTGGGAAGAGCCAATGTCTCGGAAAGCACTCTCCATGTTATCCGGGAGGCCCTTTTAGGAGCAGTCAACGAGTCTCATGGGACTGGATGGGCTTGCGCCTTAAATGAAGCGAAAGTGGCAGGGAAGACCGGAACGGCTCAAGTCATTCGAATGGAAAAGGATTTTAAAAAAGGGGATATGGACCGGTTGCCCATTCAGTTTAGAGATCATGCCTGGTTCGTCGCCTATGCCCCTTTTGAAGATCCATCGATCTCCATCGTGGTTCTCGTTGAACACGGCGGTTTCGGAGGAGCGGTCGCAGCGCCGATTGCCAAAAAGGTGATCGATAAATACCTGAGTCTTAAATCCCTCTCTCATACTAAAGTTACGGGTTTATCGGTAAGAGACAAAAATGAATTGTCAACACAATGAAATATGTCCAGAAGATCACAGGGATGGAGAAATTGCACGCGGTGATCGGGTATTCTATTTAACCGCTGCACTCCTCCCAAAGTCCAGAGGATAAGCATTGGACGGGTTTTGACACCATAGCTAAATTCCCTGAGGCTTTTATGAGGAATACATAATCATTTCTGTCGGGACTCAGATTATCTTCTCCTAAAAATCCCTCCAAACCTCCCTTTACCAAAGGGAGGAGAAAGATAACTGGAGGCAGTGATGGTCTTCGTGACTTAGGGTTGCAAAGTTGCTATTCGGAATCGGTTTGGATTCATGAAGAGAGGAGGTGATGGGCTGAAAATAAAATTCGGTTTGGTGGGGAACAATTTATAAAATCTAAAAAGGAGGTGGGATTATGTTAAAAGAGATGAATCGTAGGGAGTTTATAAAGACATCGGCTGCTACTGGGGCGGTGTTGGTGGCAGGAGATATTGTGTCAAAGGGGGCGTCGGTGGCCTATGGGTCTGTAAAGATTCCAGAGGTGGAAAAATTGGTCATTACTGTCATAACTGATAATTATTATGATTGTCTAAGATGGAACCTTAACCCACCGGACTATAAGGTTGTCAAAAGATATATGAACCTTCCCGGCAATCCCATTGGATTTCCATCTCCATGGATTCACTCTGAGCACGGCTTGGCTTATTACATCGAGACAGTCGTCGATGGTAAACCCAACGCCTTTATGTTCGATTATGGATTGGATTTCCATGGAGTAAGTAAAAATATGGAACTTCTGGACCTTGATGTGAGAAGACTGGAAGCCCTTGGCCTCAGCCACGGCCATTTTGATCATTATGAAAGTCTGAATTCAATTCTTACATACAACAGGACAAAAATCAGAAAAGGAATCCCACTCTATGTTGGAGAAGAAACTTTTGCCCACAGGTTTGTTAATCTTCCAGCCGGACCTTATGATCCAAGTGGCATCAACTCCCTTGGACAATTGAAACGAGAAGAAATAGAAACCCTTGGTTTGGTCAAGATTTTAGAGATCAAAGAACCGACTCCCATTGTTCCTGGTGCCTATTTGACAGGAAATATCGAGAGGGTAACTGAGTATGAAAAGGGCTCCCCAATCCTTTTCATTAAGAGAGGGGATAAAATGGAGCTCGATCTCTTCATGGGAGAACAATCCTTGGTATTTCATGTAAAAGGGAAAGGGCTGATAGTCCTTTCTTCCTGTGCACATGCAGGGATGGTTAACACGGTAAAACACGCTCAGAAAATGACTGGAATAAATAAAATCCATGCTTTGATCGGAGGGTTCCATTTGATCGGTGCTCCAATGCCAAAAATTGAGAAAACAATTGCAGACATTAAGGCTATTAATCCAGATTATATTGTCCCCATGCACTGCTCGGGATGGGAGGCCATTTCAACCTTTGCAAAGGAGATGCCCAAGCAATTTATCATTAATACTGCCGGTACCAAGTACTTCTTTACAGCTTAAATTTAAAGGGGGGCGTTGAGGTGCCATACACTTCAACGCCTTATATTGAAAAACATTATTGAGATTGAGATTCAAATTCTTTTAAAAATGCAAAGTATAGCCAATTCATCTAAAGGCTTATTCTCATCCATGGGTCTAAAAAATACCCGGGGAAGAGATATCATTCTCCACGAACTCGAAACCCGAAAGGACCATTTTAATGCCGAGAAGCTATACGCTTCCCTTCTAAGAAAAGGGACCAGGGTCTCAAGACCTACTATTTATAGAACATTGAAGCTTCTTGAAAGATTTCGCCTCATTGAAAGATTCGATATCAAAAAGAATTGCTTCTACTATGAACCGGTAGATCCGAAAAAATATCACGGTCACCTGATCTGTGAACAATGCGGAAAGATCGTTGATTTCCCATGCGAGAAAATCGAAATTTTAAAATCGGAGGTAGCAAAAGAAAAAGATTTCAAATTGGGTAATATCTCCATTCAGGTATTTGGGGTATGTAAAAGCTGCCAGAAGGTATCCACAAATTGATTCCTATCGAAGGAGAAAAAGATGGCAAAAAAAGAGAAACTCCTGATCATTGGCGGTTCAGCAGGCGGTCCGAGCGCAGCGGCCAGAGCGAAGCGAATCAATCCAGACCTCGAAGTTATTATGTTCGAGCAGGGACAATTCGTATCCTATGGCTCCTGAGAGACCCCCTACTACATCGGCGATGTAGTCAAGGATCAGAGTAAATTGGTCGTTCGTACCCCTCAACAATTTAAGGAAATGCAGAATATCGATGTCAAAACAGAACATCGGGTCACTAAAATTGATCCCAAAGAGAAAAGGATTGAAGTCCATAATTTATCAAAATCCGAAACTCAATGGTTTTCTTACGACAAACTCATTATTGCAACTGGAGCTCGATCAAGACGCCTCAATCTTCCAGGAAGCGATTCAAAAAATATATTCACCCTGAAAGACCTTCAGGACGGTATTCGGATCAAAAACTATATCGATGAAAAAACTCCGAAGCAGGTTGCCATCATTGGTGGCGGTTTTATCGCACTGGAGATGTGTGAGGCATTTCGTCTGAGAAATATGGAAACCTTTGTATTCTGCCGGAGAGAGTTGCCAGCAGGAAATTTGGAAAGGGAGATCTCTGAAAAGATACTGAAAGAGTTACAAGAAAATGATGTTCATTTCCTTACCTATCAGGAACCAGTGACTTTTAAATTGGACAACAACGGTGAGATCACTTCTCTTGAGACTAACAAAGCCCACTTTCCAGCAGATATGGTTCTAATGGCCGCTGGAGTCATCCCGAATGTTGAAATGGCAAACGAAGCAGGTGTTGAGCTTGGAAAAACGGGGGCGATTCGGACCGACATGGCCCAAAGGACAAATTTGGTAGATATATATACTGCTGGAGATTGCTGTGAAGCCTTCAATCTGGTGAGTCAGGATTGGGTTTATACACCCCTCGGAGATATTGCCAACAAACAGGGCCGAGTTGCCGGTGAGAATGTGGCAGGTGGTAAGGCTACCTTTTCCGGTGTGGTGGGGTCAGCTGCTTTCAAAGTATTTGAATTAGAGGTGGCCTTCACAGGTTTAGGGACCCAGGTGGCCCGCCAGTACGGTTTTGATGTGGATTCACAGATCATTGAGGCTGAATCAAAAGTAGGCTATATGCCTGGATCGAAACGAATGCTCGTCAAATTGATTTTTGACAGAAGGAACGGAAGGCTATTAGGTGCCCAGATGACGGGCAAAGAAGGTGTGGCTCGGAGGATCAATGCATTGGCAGTGGCACTCCACCAAAGAATGACGATCGATGAAATTTCGAGGCTCGATTTCGCCTATGCACCTCCTTTCTCCAGCACCCTTGATCCGATCTTAATTGCTGCTGAGCAGGCGGCAAAGAAGATAAAAATGGCTTAAGATTTGAGGTTTAAGGTAAAAGATTCTTTTTCACTTAAACAAATGTGTTACGGAAACGAGTCACGGACACGGTCACCTTATTTCAACATAAGAAAGGAGAAACACAGATGGCCTTGATTACCCCGGAACAATATGAAGAAAGTTTGAGGAAAAGAAAAAGCCTGAGAATATTTATGAACGGGAAGAAAATTGAAGATATCTTTGAAAATCCGAATACCCGAACGGTGATCGAAGCCAATAGGGCCAGCTATCAATGGGCTCTGGATCCCCTTTACCAGGATATTATCACCGCCGTTTCTCCCCTCACCAATGACCGAGTCAATCGTTACGTCTATGTCTGTAGAAGTAGAGAAGATTTGGTGGCCAAGGCTCTTGCCGGGACCTTTACTGCTGAAAAGTTGGGCACCTGTATCTATCGGTGTCCGGGGTTGGATGCATTTCATTCCCTTGCCAGCACGACATGGGAGATGGATCGAAATCTGGGGACAGAATATAACAAACGACTCATTAAATATCTTAAATGGGTTCAGGAGGACGACCTTGCTGTTGCAGGGGCTTTAACCGAACCGAGAGGGGATCGGAAGAAACGAGCCCTCGATTGGCCAGATCCATTTCTCTCCCTGAAGGTTGTTGAAAAGAAATCGGATGGAATCGTAGTCAGGGGGGCGAAGATCAATATCAGCGGTGCCTATGCTGCTCATGAAATCGTTGTCCTTCCTCAATCTGCAAAGAGAAAAGACGAAGGGGATTATGCATTATCCTTTGCGGTGCCGACGGATACAGGGGGAATTACCTATATCTGCCAGTATTCTCCCTATTCAGCAGAAAGGGAGATGGCTGATGATATTTATGAGTTGGGAAACCCAATCTTCGGCCAACGGGAAACCTCCATGGTGGTGTTTGACAATGTCTTTGTCCCTTGGGAAAGAGTATTTCACTGCGGTGAAACCGACTATTCCATCAAACTTGTGGAACGCTTTGCCAAGACCCACCGAATGACTTGTGGGGGAACCTGTAAGGTCGGGTTTATGAACCTCATCATTGGAGCCTGTAAACTTCTCCAAGAGTATAAAGGGCTGGAAAAGGCTCAGCATATCAATGACGAATTGATGGAGATGGTGGTCCTCCGTGAAACAGGGAGAGCCTGTGGTCTGGCATCGGCCAATCTCGGGCAGGAGGAGCCAGAAGGGTCGGGAGTATTTCTTCCTGATGAACTGATGGGAAATGTCTCGAAACTGAATATCTGTAATGCGTTCTGGCGAGTGATGGCCCTGGCTGGAGACATCGGCGGAGGACTCATCGCCACCCTGCCCTCCTTAAAAGAACTTAAAAATCCCGAAACAAGGAAATATGTGGAAGAGTTCTTAGGATTTGGTTCCGATGCTCCAACAGAAGATATTATGAAGGTAACGAAACTCCTTCAGAACTGGACAGCCGGTCAGCATGGTGTGGCCACCTGGCACGGAGCAGGCCCTGTCATGGCTCAGAAGATTATGATCCAGCGTGTGGTCGATTATGAACATGAAAAAAATCTGGTAAAAGAGGCGCTCGGTATTTTGGAGAAAAAATGATTCGTAAGGTCGCCTATGGTACTCAAAAACCGTGGCTTATGAGTGGAGAAAGTTCTTGATAGAATTATTCATAGTTTTTATTGGTGGAGTTTTGGCAGGGACATTAGGCGGTTTACTTGGAATCGGAGGAGGTATTGTTCTCATGCCAATTCTCAGGTTCTTTGTGGGTTTATCTCCTGCCGTTTCGGCTGGAACGTGCATCGTAGCCGTATTTTTTACAACTTTAGGAGGAAGTTTCAGACATTACAAATTGGGACATGTGAACATTCGATCCCTTCTCCCCGTCATTATAGCAGGAGGAATCTCAACAATTGTGTTTTCCATGGTTTTTTTATACTTCACCCGAAGAGAAAGGTGGTTAGACCTGGGGACCGGCTTGGTGTTTTCTCTCATTTCTTTCCGAATGGTCATAGAAGGATGTGTTGACTTACTTGGGAAGAAGGTGAAAGAGGGCATAGGGAGTGAAATACGAGGTTCAACCTGGGGTAAACTGACGATTGGAGGGATCGCCGGAATTCTCCCTGGACTTCTTGGCATCGGGACGGGAGCGATCCTGGTTCCTGCCTTTGCCTTGTTTCTAAAGGTTCCGATAAAGATTGCGATCGGTTCGTCTCTAACCTCCTTCTCGGTGAATGCTTTTTTTAGCGCCCTACTAAAATTTTTCCAGGGATTTGTTTATCTCCCTGTGGCTTTGCCAATCTGTCTTGGCACGCTCATTGGTTCCAATATCGGTGCTGTCTTGAATAAACGATTCCCATCATCGGCGCTTAAGATACTGTTTGGCATCGCCTTTTCCTGTGTATCATACCAATACATTCTCGTTTTCTTTCAGGGGAGATCATGAAAGACATGGGAACCTCTGTTTTGGAAAATTCAAAGATTCAACTGATCGAAATCGCCACCAAAAACAGATTACTTGACGCCTATGTATCCGTCTTGGTTAAAACCCTGACCTCTCAAGAGGCTATTGGTGAACCGGGGAGGAGGGATTTTCCCATTATTTTGGGAAAGGAAAGGGTGGTGGAGGCAGAAGTGCTTGGGGCCAGGGCTCATGCCTTTACTGATTCTCCTGGAGAATTTGTGGGTGATTTAAAGGAGGTGCTCAATCTTCCCCTTACATCCAATAGAGAGCGAAGCATCTATGTGGCGACACTGAATGCGACACTGAAATATCTCAATCTCATTGAGAACACGATCCACTGTAAGGACGAAGACCCCGAGAGGTGCGGGAAAGAAATAGCTTCTCAACTTCTGAAAAAGTGGGGGAAAGTCAAGGTAGGTTTCATCGGTTTGAACCCAGCCATTGCCGAGAACCTGATTGAAACTTTTGGTAGTGAAAATGTTAGGGTTACCGACCTCAATAAACAAAACATTCATTCTTTCAAGTTTGGAGTAAAGGTCTGGGATGGCAATGAAATGACAGAAGAATTAATCAAACAATCCGATGTCATCCTGATCACAGGGACGACCTTTATCAATGGAACCTTCGATCACATCATGCTTTGCGTCCAACATTATAGAAAAGATTATTTGATCTACGGGGTCACGGGAGCAGGGATATGCAAGTTATTGGGACATAATAGAATCTGTCCCTACAGTAGAAACCAATAGGCTTCAGGTTGGCGGAGAGATGACATGGAACCGAAGATTTTGGAAGATATAAGAAAGCATTTTAAGCATGAGGTGATTGAGTTCGACTGGGAGCCTGTTCGGAAACAACCTAAGAGATACGGGATCCTCTATCCCATCATCGGTTACATTGTTTCCCTGCTTGCCATTAGTCTGATTGAGTTTGGAGTTTTCATGTGGCTTTTTCTCATTGCCGGATTCATTCTATTCTTTGGAGGGATTTACTGTGCCAATGGAATTATTGAGGAATATAGAAAAATAAGAGGGCTTTCTGAAAGCCCGAAGAATCCTTCGGAGATAGAGTTTCCTTCAGGATTCTGAAATTAAAAGTTAACAGGGGGTGGAAAATGGCTGTCGTCGTTGATTTGGAAAAATGTACAGGCTGTGGAACGTGTGAAGAAGGTTGCCCAGTGGAGGCCATCAAAGTGGAGAATGACAAGGCCGTGGTCGATGAAGAGACCTGTGTCGATTGTGGGACATGTATCGATGAATGTCCTGAAAAGGCCATCAGCGAGGGAATGTAGAATTCGATGGAAAAGCAGGGTAAAGTAGTAGGAGTCTGTATCAGTCAAAAACGAACCGAACCCAAGAAGAATGTTGGAAAAGGTTTTATTAAAATAGGTTTAGGGCTGGTAGGTGATTCCCATGCCGGATCGGAGAAGGAAGTAAGCCTGTTAGCGATTGAGAGCATTCGTACACTTTCTCAGAAGGCAGGAATTGGTATAGACCCCGGATGTTTTGCAGAAAATATCACCACTGAAGGAATTGGTTTGACCTCCCTCCCTATTGGAACGCATTTACAGGCGGGTGAGGCAAAACTCATGGTGATTCAAATTGGAAAAGATCCCTCACAGCCCCATACTTATAACTATCAGGGGTATTCCATTTTGCCGACAGAAGGCGTGTTTTGTAAGGTTATCGAAAGTGGAGAGGTTAAAATTGGAGATTCTATTAGACCAATAAGAGAATGAGGAAAAACATGAGAGCTTCATCAAAAGGGAGATAATGGAGATGAAAATTCAGATAACGACATTGAGTGAGAATTTGGTGGGTCGGTTGGTCGGTTTAGGAGAGCATGGATACTCAGCTTTTATTGAGATGGATGAGGCAAATTATCTCTTTGATACTGGCAGTGGTCATTCTGTTGTGCCAAACTCTCTTATCTTGAATAAAGATCTGAGAACTATCAGAAAAATCTTTTTGAGCCATGGCCATTATGACCATACTGGAGGCCTCCCAGAAGTTCTAAAAATAAAAGGAAAAGTGGATGTTCATGCCCATCCCCATATCTTTTTGGATCGAGTCCATGTGATCAAAGAAAATGAAAAAGAAACAAAAAGATTTATTGGCCTTCCTTTTAAAAAAAGTTATTTGGAATCCCTGGGAGCAAATTTTATTCTTAATAAAGATTTTATTGAGATAGAAAAAGGAATTTTCTTAACTGGTGAAGTACCCAGAAAAACATCTTTTGAAAAACCAGACCCAAGGCTTTTCGCTGAAATGGATGGGAAAACGACTCAGGATGTTTTCTTAGATGACCAATCCCTTATCATAGATACTGAAAAGGGGCTCATTCTGATTCTCGGTTGTGCTCACTCAGGGGTGATCAACATCATCAACCATGTCATCGATAGGACAGGAAAGGAAAAATTATATGCGATCCTGGGCGGAACCCATTTAGATTTTTTAACTCCTGAGCAGTTGGAAGAATCCATCAGAGCCCTAAAACAGATGGAGATTGAAAAGATTGGCGTTTCCCATTGTACTGGCATGAGGGCAGCTTTCAGACTCCAACAGGAATTTGGAGATCGGTTCTTTTATGGGTGTGTGGGAAGCGTTTTAGAAGTTTAAATAAGAAACAATCTAAAATTTACATTTACAAGTCACACACGAATCACCATCACGGATTTTATGATTAGAATAGATATCCCCGGTTGGGGAAACATGGATATTGAAAATCTGGTCCTCGATCTAAACGGGACGATTGCTACGGATGGAAAAATTCCTTCCGAAGTGAAGGAGAAAATAAATTCCCTATCCAAGAAAACAAAAATTTATATTCTGACGGCGGATACTCAAGGAACTGCCAGCGTCGAGATTTCAGATATGGAGGTGGAGTTGGTAAAGGTTTCAGAGAAGGATAGTGCTGAAGTGAAATTAAGAGTTTTGGAATCCCTTGACCCGACGAGCACGGTTGCTATCGGAAACGGTAATAATGATCATCTCATTCTGAAAGAGGCTGCTTTGGGGATCGCCGTTTTAGGAGATGAGGGAATATCCGCCTCCACAATGAAGAATGCGGATATCGTTGTAAAAAATATTTCTGATGCATTGGACCTTTTTCTGAAACCCAAGAGACTGATGGCCACTTTGAGAGAGTGAAACAGAATCAAAATAGGGAATGTTGGAATAATGGAAAGATGGAATGGTGGATATTTCCACCTCTCCCTTGACGGGAGAGGGTCGGGGTGAGGGTGAATGAGATCTTTACGGCAAATCTATTACGATCTTTTTTCAAAGTTCTATGACCTCATTATACGATTACATTCCAGAGATATTGAAGGTTCGCTCAGGGGATTTATTACAGAGAAAGCAAACCTGTCAAAGGGGAATAAGGCTTTAGACTTGTGCACTGGCACTGGATCTGTAGCTGTGGAGTTAACAAAGGGTGTTGGTGGTGAAGGTTTGGTCGTAGGTCTCGATTTTTCTCGGGGGATGCTCGAAAAGGCAAACAAGAAGGCCTTGAGATTGCATTTGAATCAAATCCACCTTGTCCAGGCGAATGCCAGTCAACTCCCATTTAAGGAATCTTCCTTTCATGGGGTCACCTGTTCTCATGCTTTCTATGAACTGAAGGGAGAGGAAAGAAAAAGGGCCATCGATGAGGTGGCAAGGATCCTCATCGATGGCGGCAGATTCTGTCTGATGGAGCATGCGAAGCCTGAGAAAGCATTTGTGCGGTTGCTTTTTTATATTCGGATCTTCTTTCTTGGTTCAAAGGATGCGAGGAAGTTTCTCGCTGAAGAAGGATCAATATTTGGAGAAAGGTTTAAGAACATAACGAAGGTGATGAGCCCGACTGGACAATCCAAACTGATATATGGAGAAAAAGGAGGATAAGATTATGGAATTATCTGTTGAGGAAAAATGGAAACGTTCCAGAGCCGCTCTTTCTATGTTGTTGGGAAGTTCCATAAAGGCTATATCGGAATCTTATGGAAAAGAGGGTTTAGACAAGGTTGCTAAAGCCTGGGAAGAGAACAATAAAAAGGCAGCAAAAAGATTGATGGAAATTGTTGGAAGACAAGAAAGGAATCTGGAGACTGTAGCTCGGATCATTGATTTCACTGATTCGATTTATGGGGTGGAAGGGGAATGGACCGAGATCGGACCAGAGAAGGCAGTGAAAATCGAAAAATCATGCCCTCTTGCCAAACAGTTTCCTCCTGAAACCTGCACCATGTGTTTTTCGGGTTCGATGCAGGGGATCGCCCGCGGAGTACTGGGACATGACAAGGTTTTTTGCCGGATGCCAAAGTCTCTTCCAAGTGGAGATGACTGTTGTGAAATTATTATTGAGGTAAAAGAATGAAGATATTCGATGATCTCATATCAAGTCTTAAGGGAAATGACTTTCCGATCAAGAGTGTCCATACCTGCGTCTTTTGGACTGCCGTAATCACGAAGCACTGCGGTCTCTCTTCGACTTTCAGGGATGAAGGGCCTTCACATGATCGGGGTGTGAGGGATGTAGGAAACCTTACCCGAAAGACGGCCTTAGAATTGGCAGAATATGCCAGATCAAATAGCCTTCTGGAAGCCTCTATCGGTATGGCAACCATTAATTCACTCATCGATATAGACGAATCGAAATGTATTGAGAAAAATGCCTTCGAGATACTTCTTGAGAAGGGAGAGGGGAAAAATGTCGCTGTGGTTGGCCACTTTCCATGGATTCCTAAATTGAGAGGAAAGGTCAAAAATCTCTGGGTTCTCGAACAGAGAATTCGAGATGGGGATTTGCCGGCTCAGGAAGCGGACCGGGTTCTACCTCAGTGCGATGTCGTAGGAATCACAGGGACTTCCTTTATTAATCATACATTAGAAAGTCTTCTTGCTTTTTGTAAAAAGGCTTTCGTCGTTTTGATTGGGCCTACTTCACCTCTTTCTCCTATTCTTTTCGATTATGGCATCGATGCTATTTGCGGTACAAAGGTAACCGATACAGATAGAGTAATTCGTTCCATCAGCGAAGGCGCCACCTTTAAAGAAGTTACCGGGGTGAAACTCCTGACACTAACTAAGACATAAAGGGGGGTGTATAATGGACAGATGCCCCATAATTTCGGTCTTAAAAATGGAGTTATAGATGCATTATCTCTATTATCCAGGGTGTACTCTTTATACCAAAGCAAAGAACCTCGATCGGACTGCTCGAAACTGCTCCCTTCTTCTCGGATTTGAATTAAAGGAACTCAACAATTGGGTCTGTTGTGGGGCGGCCTTCCCCTTAGCAACTGATAATCTGATGGCTCTGCTTCCACCAGCAAGGATTTTGGCCAATGCAAGGGAGGAGGGAACGACCCTCACTATTCTCTGCTCTGTGTGCTTCAATGTCATTAAGAGGACAAATCGGTTGCTTCAAAAGGATAGTGAAAAAAGAGATAAAATTAACAATTTCATAGAAAAGAACTATCAGGGCGATCTTCGAGTCCTACACTACTTAGAATTATTGAAACAAGACATCGGGTTTTCACAGCTCAAAGAAAAGGTAAAGAAGCCGCTCTCAGGACTCAAGGCAGCCGCCTATTATGGATGCATGTTGCTTCGGCCATTTGAAGAAATGGGATTTGACGATAAAGAGAGACCTACCATATTTGAGGAGTTTCTGGAGGCACTGGGTGCAGAGGCCATCGATTTTCCATTTAAAATCGAATGCTGTGGAAGCTTCCAATCCGTCGGTTCACCTGAAGTGGCCACAGAATGTGCCTATAAAATTCTTTGTTCTGCTATTAAAAATGGAGCGGAGATGGTTGTTACCACATGTCCTATGTGTGCCTTCAACCTCGATCATAAACAGGCAGAGATCAAGCAGAAATATCTTGATTTCAAAGAAATCCCTGTACTCTATTTTACTCAACTGCTCGGGATCGCCATGGGATTAGATTATCGAACCGTGGGATTTGAACAAAATGCCGTTGATCCTTTACCCCTACTAAAGGAGAAGGGTCTGCTGGAGACGAATGACATGGGGAGTTTTCTATGCAAGGAAACATGCCTTTCCAGTGCTCGAAATGCGTGAAAACATTAGAAAAACACGAATGTTACGAACACCAGGGTAAAGTATTTTGTGAAGATTGTTATATGGATATTTTATCTCCCCCGAAAGCCTGTGATCCATGGGCCGTTTATTCGGCCCAGACCTTTTTAAAAGGTAAGGACAAACTTTCCACTCTGACACCTTTGCAACGGAGTATCGTTAATTACATTAAGAAAAAGGGAGAGGCGACCTTAGAGGATTTGATTGAGAATCTCAATCTAAGAGAAGAAGAATTAAGAAGAGAATTCGCTGTGCTGAGGCACATGGAAATCCTTAAGGCAACTAAGAAAGGAGAAAAGATCTTCTACATTCTATTTTAACGGAAGGAGGACGATATGGCATCCGAGAAAACTGAATGCGCCAAATGTTCTGTTAAAGACAAAATCTGCCTCTCGCCAGAGGGGCGAGGACCAACCTTCTGCCCAACCCTCCATCGGAAGGAATCGATAGCAAAAGCCAACGAAGAATTTATTAAGCCGGACATCCTAAAATTTGCCCATGATGCTTCCGTCCAGGAAGCGGAGTGTTACATCCATCGGGGCACGAAGCCCTATGTGCTGCATCCCACGAAACCACGCGTCCAGGAGATTTGTGAATTTGCTCAAAAGATGGGCTACAGGAAGATAGGAATCGCCTTTTGTGGCGGGCTGCATAGTGAAGCTTTGTCCCTCACTCAGATCCTTGAAGCCCAAGGATTTGAAGTTATCTCTGTCACCTGCAAAGCAGGTGGGACTCCAAAAGAGCAGATTGGCATAAAAGATGAGGAGAAGATTTGCGTCGGTGAGTTTGAGTCGATGTGCAGCCCAATTGCTCAGGGAATGATCCTCAACGCAGAGAAGACGGATTTCAACATTCTAGTTGGTCTTTGCGTAGGACACGACTCTCTTTTCCTGAAATACTCCAAAGCCTATTGTACCGTACTCGTGGCAAAGGATCGCGTCCTTAGTCACAACCCATGCGCTGCTCTTTATACTACCGGCTCCTATTATGCGCGGATGCTGAGAAAAGGATTTTAGAAAGGAGAAATCCCGTGCCTGCTGAACTAGGTTGGGCAACCCTACGGAGGTCGCGATGTGAGGCCTGGGAAGTATGCCCATCATTAGAGAAAATACAAAAGTATCGAAAGGAGTCTGAAAGATGATCCGCATTTCAAAAAGTGCTATTGAAGAATTAAAGGGGTCTCATCAGGGTACCCAAAAGAATTTGTTTCGTGTTTTTATAAGTGGTGTAGGTTGAGGGGGCCCCAAGATGGGTCTGGCTCTGGATGAGCCAAAAGCAAATGATGAAAAAATCGAAGTGAAAGGTTTCTCTTTTATCATGGCTTCCGAAGTGGCAGATACAATTCGATCATATGGAAACCTCCTTATCGATTACACGGAACATCCATGGATGAAAGGATTCCAATTATCCCTTTTAGGGAAAGTCTCCTGCTGATTCCTTGGTTAGGCGGTCGAGATGATGGCTAATGATTAATATGAGGTGGGGGAGTGTTCTCGTCTTCTCCTTAAGCCTTCAACAATGGCTCGGAAGGATCGAGAGGAACTTCTCTTTCAGGAAGAACCCTTGGGGAGCATTTTTGACCGTGGGAATCTCGATTAAGCAATAGGAGGAATGGTATGGAAAAAGAAGATCTTCACCATATAACCGATGGCAATTTTGATGAGGAGGTCCTCCAATCCGACCTACCCGTTCTTGTCGATTTCTGGGCACCCTGGTGTGGGCCCTGTCTATCTATTGCACCGGCTGTTGAGGAATTGGCCAAAGAATACAGTGGGAGGATAAAGGTGGGGAAAATGAATGTGGATGAAAATTCCCAGACTCCCTCTTCCTTTGGGATCAGGGGCATTCCGACTCTTATTCTTTTCAAAGGTGGAAAGGCCGTCAACCAGATTGTAGGGGCTGTTTCTAAGAACAAGTTAAAGGCGCTGATAGAAGAATCCCTCAAATAGGTGGAGGTTGATCTATGGAAATGACGACACTGAGTTTTAATGAAGAAGAGCTGATGCGTCTGGAGGCTATCTTTATGGATAAAGATAAGGAGGAGGCCATCCGGTTTTTGTTGGAGGTAATAAAGCCCAAACTGAGGGCGAAGGGAAGCAGAACTCTGGATTTAAAGAAAGGTATTGGAATGCCAAGATGAAGTTCAGAGGGTCCTTTTATTAATTATTTTCAAAGAAAGGAGGAGAATCCTATGGAAGAGATAACCATTAATTATGAAAAGATGAAATGGATGGATGCCCCAGGGTATCCGGAGGGGAGCAAGATCAAGATTCTTAGAGAGGGGGGACCTGGAGAGACGAAGACCTTTTTACGCAAAATAAAAAGAGGATTTAAAATGGAAGGCCATTCCCATACTACTCTGGAACAGCATTTTGTTCTGGAAGGGGAGTATGAAAGTGAAGGGAAGGTTTACAAGGCAGGGACTTATAGATTGATTCCCAAACATGAGACCCATGGTCCGTTCAAGTCGTCGAAAGGGGCTGTCATTCTGGTGATCTGGGACCCGGAGAAGGAGGTTATGCCCATAGACACCGGAGAAATGAAGAAAGTGGTTCAAAAATTACCAAAAGAAGAAAAGATTAAGTTTCTGCAGGAAGTCGTGCCGGTGGTTTGTAAAGATCTCTCGGGTGATGAGGAATGTGTTGATATGTTGAAAGAAGCATTCGGTGAAACCTTTGTAAGAGAGATGATGAGGAGGTCTGAGGAAATGATAATAATTTGAAAATTACATAAAGCAACAGAAGAGGAGAAGATTAGGTCGAGATGGAAAGATCCAATTCCGTGGATTTGGAGAAGGAGAAAAATAAACTCTTGGAAGAAATCGAAGAACTTGAGAAGGAAATTGAAGACATCAAAAAGAGGATTCCTCCCCATTCTGTCAAGTATGAGATCATTCAATTACTGGAGGAAAAAGAAGAAGAGCTTACAAGAAAAAAATTGCTTTTGAAAACATGAGATGAAAGGGTAGTCAAATGACAGAGGAAATATTTAAGAAACCCAAATTGGGTGAAAAACTGATGAAGGGGATTGCTGCTTCCCCTGGGGTGGCCATGGGAAAGGTTTGCATCCATAGGGATATTTTTTCTCACGTCCCCGTTCGCACCATTGAGGATCATCAAATTGGTTTTGAGATTCAGAAACTTAAAAAAGCAATAGAAGAAGTTGAAGAATCAATCCGGAGGGACCATGACAATATCAGAAGGCAGCTGGGATACGGGGGATATGGAGATGCCGAAATCTTCTCGACCCACCTTTCTATCTTAGAAGATTCACATTTTTTATCAGAAGTTTTCGAAAAGATAGCAACCCAAAAAATGAATGGGGCGGCAGCTGTTTCATCCCAAATACTGAAATATGAGGGAATCTTCTTAAAAATGGAAGATTCTTACTTTAGAGAACGTATTGTGGACATTCGGGATATTGGAAAAAGACTCCTGGAATCTCTGATGGGACCCCGGGAGTTTGATTGCCCATTTGAGGAAGCCGTGATCATAGCTGGGATTGAATTGACACCCAAGGATACGGTTCAATTCAAAAGAGAGCGGGTATTGGCGTTTATTACAGAACAAGGGGGAAAGGAATCCCATGCCGCCATCCTCGCACGATCGATGGGAATTCCGGCAGTCTTGGGAATAGGAGGGTTGCTGTCGCACATCGAGAGGGGGGATTTTTTAATCGTCGATGGAAATCTGGGCTTTGTCGTCATCAATCCTCCAGAGGAAGTGATTCAAGAATACCGCAGAAATCAGGATAGGATTAAGGCTCATCGAACAAGTTTGGAGAAACTGATTGCTTCTCCGGCAGAGACCCTGGATGGCCTTCGTTTCAAACTGATGGCTAACATTGGGAACATGATGGATCTGGAGTTTGCTATCCATTATCAAGCAGACGGGGTAGGACTCTTCAGGACGGAACTTCCTTTCATTATCGGGGATCATTTTCTCTCCGAAGAAGAACAATTCGAAATTTACAGGAAAGTTGCCGAGAGGATGAATCCGAGAGAGGTGACCATTCGAACCCTCGATTTTGGGGGAGATAAGTTTCTGGTATCTCTTCGCCCGGAAAGGAACCCGTTTTTAGGGTATCGTTCCACAAGGGCTTTTTTGAAAGAGAAAGAGATGTTGAAAATTCAGCTAAGGGCGATATTCAAGGCCAGCGCTTATGGGAAGGTGAAGATCCTATTTCCCATGGTTTCAAGCATTGAAGAGGTTAAACAGCTCAAGGGGGTGGTTAAAGAAGTTGAGGAAGAATTGAGGAGTCAAAAAGAGGATTTCGATAAACAGCTTCCTATTGGGGTAATGATCGAAATCCCTTCTCTGGCCATCATGGCATCCAAATTGATGAAAGAGGTTGACTTCGTAAGCATTGGGACGAATGATCTGGTTCAGTTCACTCTGGCCGTGGACCGGGATAATGATTTAGTGAGTTACCTTTATCAACCCCTCGATCCTTCCATTCTATGGCTCATCAAAAATGTCGTCGAAGCCGGAAGCGCCAATAATAAAAGTGTCTCCATCTGCGGGGAGATGGCTGGAGATCCGGCTTACTTTCCTTTATTGTTTGGTCTAGGTCTCAGAGAATTCAGCGTGGCCCCTATTGCAATTCTTGAGATAAAAGAGATTGCAAGGTTGGTCACTGAGAAAGACACCTCTCAACTTGCTGAGAAGGCGTTGGGCGGGGATTCCGCAACCGAAATTGAACGGTTATTAACGGCGTATCCTTTAGAACATACTAAATCTGAATAGGAGGTTGAAACTTTTGGAAGTAACCGGGTCAGGAGAAAAGATGAGTGAGCATACAGTCGTATTTTGGCCAGAGGGAAAAGAGACCACTGTGGAGGAGGGAACGACTCTTCTTGAAGCAGCCGGTCTTGCAGGAGTTTATATCAATAATCTTTGTGGCGGGCAAGGGGTGTGCGGGCAATGCAAGGTCAAATTAATTAAGGGGATCGTTGAAAAAAGTTCGAAATCAATATCTCTATTAACCCTGAAAGAAATACAAGAAGGCTACATTCTTGCCTGTCAGACTCCTGTGAAGGAGGATCTCGAAATGGAGATCCCTCCAGAAGCCGGTCTTGAGGGAGAACAGATTCTAATGGCAGAGGGGCCTCTGGTCTATAGCACTCCTGAAGAGGTCGAGAGGCATCCTCAGGAAGAAATGGGGGTGCATTTCTATAGTCCCCTGACTGTCAAAATGCATTTAAGATTACCCAGGCCCACTTTACAAGACAATATCTCCGACCTCGAACGAATTTATCGGGAAATCAGAAGAAAATTGGATATCCCGCAGCTGGATATCGAACTTACAAAGATCAGAGGTATTGCACAAATCTTAAGGAAGAATGACCTAAAAATCACTGTCACCCTGGGCAGGAGGGGAAACTGTATTCAAATCTTGCACATAGAGGGTGGTGATACCTCCAAAGGGAATTTTGGCATCGCCTTGGATGTCGGAACCACTACAGTTGTTGCCCAACTTGTCGATTTAAATTCAGGTCAGGCCATTGGAACCCAGGCCACCCATAATAAGCAGAGCCGCTATGGCGAAGATGTGATATCCAGAACGGTTTATGCCTGTCAGAGAAATGGAATGGAACCTTTGAATAAAGCGGTTATCGAGAATATAAGTGATCTTATTCGATGTCTTGCCAAACAAAGAGGAATTAATTTACAAGATATAACAGCATTGATGGCAGCAGGGAACACGATCATGACTCATCTTTTTCTTGGAATGGAGCCATGCTTTATTCGCCTCGAACCCTATATTCCCATGGCAACCGGTTTTCCTGTAATGAAGGCTTCTGAAGTTGGAATTCCCATCCATGCTGATGGACTTCTTGGCTGTATGCCCTGTGTCAGTAGCTATGTGGGTGGAGATATCACAGCGGGTGTTCTGGGCTCTGGAATGGGTGACTCTTCTCAAATATCTATGCTGATGGACTTTGGAACGAATGGTGAAATCGTTTTGGGCAACAATGAATGGTTGGTTTGCTGTAGCGCCTCTGTGGGCCCTGCTTTTGAAGGGGGAGGGTTGAAGTGCGGCATGAGGGCCACCAAAGGAGCCATCCAGGCGATTTCGATCTCAAATGGCCAGGTTACTTACTCAACCATCGGAAATGTCAAACCTATGGGGATTTGTGGGTCGGGAGTCATCGACATCATGGCCGAGCTTTTCAGAAATAGATGGATTCTCCCGGATGGAAAGTTCGATGTGGGAAAAGGCAATTCACGGATCAAAAAGACTGAGGAAGGGAAAGAATTTGTCATAGCCCCTGCAAACGAATCAGGGACGGAAAAAGATGTTGTGATCACAGAATACGATATCAGCAATCTCATCAAATCAAAAGGGGCGGTCTATGCGGCAGCGACTGTCCTATCGAAGAGCGTCGGGATCGATTTTAATCGTATTGATCGAATTTTCGTTGCAGGAGGATTTGGGAATTTCCTTAATGTTGAAAAAGCCATTCTCATTGGCCTTCTCCCTGATCTTCCCCGGGAAAGGTTCCGATTTATTGGAAATAGCTCTCTCACAGGGGCAAGAATGGCCCTGATATCCAATCATGCTTTCGAAAAAGCCCACGATATTGCAAAGCGAATGACCTATTTTGAATTGTCCGTCAATCCAGATTTTATGAATGAGTTTGTCGCTGCTCTCTTTTTACCCCATACGAACCAGAAGCTATTCCCTTCGGTAATGAATTTGATTAGAGGATAAGAATTCTCTAATCGAAAGTAAATAGGTACGGAGTTTAATAAATGAGAGGAGACGGATGTAGATCAATTAGCAAAAGTTTAAGGGAAACTGAATTTGATTTACTGTAAGTCCCTTCGATCATTTATGGCGAGAGTTAAAAGCATTTTGAATGACGGAACTCATTCCGATTTCCAATGGGAGGAACCAATGGCAGAGGCAAAAGAACATCTCCGGAAATTTTCAGAACTTTCGAAAAAGATCATGGCCCTCGGGGAATCGATAAGGCAGGCCGAAAAAGACATGGAATCTACCTGGGTGGATGAGATCGAGAAGAGAGATCTTCAGGATGTAAAAGACCATATGAAAGCACTGGAAGAGACCCTTTGCATGTTACAAGAAGAAATAGGCCACATAGAGGCGAAGCATTGTAAGAAAGCTTGAGCCCAATAAGAACCCCTTAATCCTCTGAGGAGAAAACATGCCAACCACTCTGGATCAGATATGTCAGAACAGAAAAGCGCAGGTCATTGATATTCAAGGAGGCCAAGGGATAAGGCAACGTCTCGGCCAGATGGGTATTCATCCTGGCGATACGATAACGATGTTGAGGTATGGGGCACTCCGAGGTCCTATACTGATTGAGGTGCATGGCAGTCAGGTGGCTCTTGGAAGGGGGATTGCCTCCCGAATCATTGTGGAGGAAGTGGAATGAGAATCGCTCTGGCTGGCCAGCCAAACTGTGGCAAGAGCACCATATTCAACCATATCGCTGGGTACAAAGCCATTACTTCCAATTTTCCGGGAACGACCGTTAAATACACTGAGACGAAAACCCACATCAATGGATATACGTGTCACTGCATTGACCTTCCCGGAACCTATTCGCTGACCTCCGGAGATCCAGCCGAATTGGAGGCACGAAGGCATCTCCTTTCTGGAGAGGTAGATGTGATCATCAATGTCATCGATGCCTCGCTGCTCTGCCGAAGTCTGGAACTGACACTTCAACTTCTGGAGCTGGAGGTTCCCATGATCCTCTGCCTGAATATGATAGATGAGGCCCAGAGGAAAGGAATCCAGATTGATGCCCAAAAACTCTCGAACCTTCTCGGAGTCCCGGTTATTCCCACCATAGCCACAACTGGAAAAGGGCTGAAGGAGTTATTTATTGAAGTTTTAAGGGTCCGGGAAGAAAGGAGAATAGGGAAAACCCCAAAATTCAGCAAAGACATTGAAGAAATCGTAAGTCAATTGGACTCCATACTCAACTCTGAATGGCCAGTAAAAGAAAAGGTTCCCCCCCGGTTTCTTTCCATAAAACTCCTTGAAAATGATGAGTTCTTCATTAATGAAACAAAGCGAAATAGTAACGCTATTAATCGAATAAGGCCCCTTCAGGAAAAATTGGAGCAAATTCATGGCGGTCCATCGGATGAAGTCATTTCCTCTGAACGTCATGCCCTGACTATGAACTTATTTGAGAAGGTCTCCACTGTTATTCACCCTCCCAAGAAGGACATCCGGATCACCATTGATTACTGGGTGATGCATAAATTCTTCGGCTATTTAATTCTGGTGGGTGTCTTCTATGGTTTTTTCAATTTCATCTTTGGAATTGGCGGATATATCGAAGAACCCCTGATGGAGCTCTTTAATAAATGGATAGGAGGTCTTGAAGAAGTTTTTGGGAAAGGAAGTTTAGCCCTATTCCTTTCCAAAGGAGTCCTGCAGGGAATTGCAGGTGGGATTGCCATAGTTCTTCCCTACCTCGTCCCTTTTCTCATCGGTCTTTCCATCCTTGAGGATATTGGATATCTCCCGAGGGTTGCTTTCCTCATGGATATCTTCATGCACAGGATAGGTCTCCATGGGAAATCGATTATTCCCTTTATCTTGGGGTATGGATGCAGTGTCCCCGCTGTGATGGCCACGCGAATCCTTGAATTTCCCCAGCACAGGTTTATTGTCTCCATCCTGACGACCATGATCCCTTGTGCGGCTCGAATCACGATCATCTTCGGCCTGGTTGCCTTTTTCATCAGCCCCAATGCCGCGCTGGCGATTTTTGCCCTTAACATTCTGGTTGTGGCTATCTCAGGGAAGATCCTCTCCACCCTCTATCCAGAACCCGGAAGTCTTGGATTGATTCTGGAAATCCCTGCCTACCAGTTACCGCCGCTGCAAAACACATTAAAGAAATCCTGGTACCGGATGAAGGAATTTATCGTGATCGCATGGCCCCTCCTCATTATCGGAAGTGCACTACTGGCCCTGATGGAGTATGGGAAGGTAGACCTTTATTTCAATCGTTTTCTGTCTCCCCTCACTTACCTCCTTGGCCTGCCGGTTTCTGTGGGGACGACACTCATCTTTGGTCTCTTAAGAAAAGAACTATCCATGATCATGTTGACCCAGGCTTTAGGAACCACCCAGGTTCTTACTGTGATGACTAAATCTCAGATTATGGTCTTTACTGTATTCGTCACTTTTTATATCCCCTGTTTGGCCACGATTGCTACCCTCTGGAAGGAGATCGGTAAAAAAGGAGCGCTCCTGGCGATCCTTTTCACTCTATGTGTGGCCATCATCCTGGCTCTTGCCACCCGTGTCTTTTTTGGAATGATTCTCTAAAGGAGTTTTTTGGGATTGGCTTGAATGAAACGTTCACAAATGCTCAGGGAAGGGGGTGATAAAAATGGCGAATATTTCTACCCTGTCGGTTAAGGACAGTAGAGATGCCCATGATCTGACCTTCTATAAATTTGCTGTTGAGAGTTTGCCTTTAGCGGTGATGACCGTCGACCCAGATTTGAGGATAACCGGTTTTAATTCATCTGCTGAAGAAGTCACCGGTTTTTCAAAAGAGGAAACCATAGGCAAACACTGCGCCGAAATTTTACAAGGTGAATTGTGCAAGACCAATTGTCCTTTAAGAACAGTTCTCAACCACCATGGGTCTGTTGTAAGGACCGAGAGCACGATTTGTAACAAATCTGGAGAAACTATCCCCATCAGGCAACATGCTGCCGGGTTATTCGATGATAATGGGGTGCTTATCGGCGGTCTGGAGGCCTTCGTGGATATTTCTCATTCCAAGGCCATGGAGCGTGAAAAGGCTAATCTTATCTCGATGTTTGCCCATGATATGAAATCCCCACTGATCAGTATTCAGGGGTTTGCCCACCGCCTCCTGGAAAATGCTGAAGAGATAGAAGAAGAAAAGCGAATAAAATACTTAAAAATTATAAAGAAGGAGGCAGGTAAACTGGGATTCTTAATCGATGGTTTTTTGGAGTACTCTCGGCTGCAGACCGGCAGATTGAACTTTAACTTTACTCCAACCTCGTTAGATAAAGAACTCCTGGAGCTTTATGAAACGTATCAAATTAAGTGTTGTCGAAAGGGCATTCAATTCGAGGCTCGAAATTTGGAAACATTACCAGTTATTGAAGCCGATGCGAAATATCTACAGAGGGTATTTTCAAATCTTCTGGATAATGCGTTGAAGCACTCAAGAGAAAAAGGCTTCATCACCATTACCACACAAGAAGCCGATCAATACATCATGGTCAAGATCACAGACAGAGGGAGCGGGATAGATTCGAAGGAACTTCCCTATATTTTCGATCCTTTTTACCAGGGGTGTGGTGAAAAGAGGGGAAAGGGGTACGGTCTGGGTCTGGCTGTTGTGAAGGCCATTGTAGACGGGCATGGAGGAAAGATTTTCGTAGAAAGTGAATTGGGAAAAGGGTCAGTATTTACCGTCGCCTTACCCAAGGTGAGAAAGCCGGGGGAACGGCTATCTTTAAATGGTTGAGATCAAAATGTCAGTAAATATCGCTGAAAGACGAAAATTAGGAAATTGGTTTACCCATTTGTTGGGTAAATCGAAACGCCTCCCAAAGGTTTTAAGAGAGATCATGTACGGAATGACGGTCCATGAAATGGATCTTGAACTGAGGAGGGAGAGAGGCAGTTTAGACCACCTTTTTATGCTGATCGTCTTTGGAGATCTTGTTGGGTTGCCTCTTCTTCCCCCTTACTATTCGATGAGGCTCTTACCATTCATCATACCTTCCATCGAGACATGGAAAAGGAGCTTATTGAGGGAGAGGGACCTGACCGATTTCGCTTCGATGGATATTTAATTTCAATGAGGGAAAGAGCATGGGAAATGAATTGATTTTAAAAGTAAGAAACTTGAATGTAAGGTTGGACCATCAAAGTATCATTGAAAATCTGTCCTTTGAAGTGAAAAAGGGAGAGGTTCTCACAATTTTAGGGCCAAACGGTGCTGGGAAGTCCGTTTTGCTGAAAACCTTAATCGGGTTATTACCCTATAAGGGAGAAATAGAGTGGGCAAAGGAGTTGAAGATCGGCTACGTCCCGCAGAGGTTACCTTTTATAAAAGATATTCCTCTAAACATTAGAGATTTTTTCAGTTTAAAAGGGTCTCCTGAAAGGGAGACAGAAGCAATTTTAAACTCAGTGGGGTTTAAGCAAGATTTCTCACGGAAGAAAATAGGTGATCTATCTTCAGGTCAGTTTCAGAGAATATTGATAGCCTGGGGCCTGGTCGGAAAACCGCAGGTTTTACTTTTTGATGAACCGACTACCGGAGTGGATATCAGTGCAGAGGAGACCATCTACAATCTTTTGGCAGGGTTGAAAGAGGAGAGGGATTTGACCATTCTATTGGTGACCCACGATTTAAGTGTCGTTTATAAATTTTCTACCGATGTGATTTGCTTAAATAGACAACCGATATGTTATGGGCCTCCACAGGAGGTGTTGACTCCGGAAAGTTTACAAAAACTTTATGGAGGAGAAGTGAAATATTATCAACACAAACATTAGGGGCGTAAGATGGATAATCAATTTTTATTGAGTCTAATCGTAGGAATTTGTGTCGGAGGGGCAGCCGGATTCTTAGGGTCTCTGATGTTAGGCAGAAGAATGGCCCTGGTGGCGGGCCCCCTTGGCCATTTGACCTTGCCGGGGATAGCTCTGGCTTTGATGTATGGTTTCGATGTTTCGCTGGGCGCATTCCCATTTGTTATTTTTGGAATCGTTTTGATCTGGCTCTTTGAGATGAGAACAAAGCTGCCCATGGAGGCTTTAACAGCCGTCGTCTTCGCCTCAGGAGTGGCTATCGCTTTTTTGCTTTTGCCCATTAAGCAGGCAGAGGCAGTCCTGGTGGGCGATATTACAAAAGTGAGTTTTGTAGAAGCAGCCGTTTCGGTTATTTTAATCCTTCTTCTTTTTTTTGTGGTAAAGAAAATTTATTCCAAAATCGTCTTGATCAATATTTCTGAAGAGTTGGCCAAATCGGAGAAAATAGACATCAGAAAATATAATCTCATTTATTTGGGTTCAATTGCTATCATTGTTGCCTTAGGAGTTAAAATGGTGGGTGGTCTTTTAACCGCAGCTTTGGTGGCGATTCCGGCTTCCGCTGCCAGAAACCTGAGTCGAAATTTGGCCCAATATGCCTTTGGGGCGATGATCATCGGGGGGCTATCTTCTTCCTTGGGGATTTTAACTTTCAAACTTACAGGATTTCCAGCAGGGCCTTTGATCATTTTGGCGAGCACTTTAATCTTTTTGATTTCATTAATTTTCAAAAGATGAATAAGGAGCAAAGGTGAAAAAAATCAAAATTGAAGACGCCGTTGGTATGGTACTGGGCCATGATGTTACTCAAATTATTCCTGGCAGATTCAAGGGACCCCGGTTCAAGAGGGGCCACAAGATAAAAAAAGAAGACATCCAAGAATTCTTAAAGATTGGGAAGGAACATATATTTGTGATGGATCTCAAACCGGGAATCCTCCATGAGGATGATGCAGCACTGCGGTTAGGAAAGGCTTTCTCAGGTGAGAATATCAAAACGACAGGACCGTCCGAAGGTAAGGTAACCTTTCATTCACGGCTAAATGGAGTTTTAAAGATCAATCTTTCCCTGCTCCACCGTATCAACCTCTCAGGTAATATCATCCTTTCTACACTCCACCGGCATACTCCCTGTGCCCCAGGGATGGCAGTGGGGGCGACTCGAATTATCTCTCTTACCGCTCCGGAAAGGCAGATTGAGAAGGTAGAAAACTGGTGTAAGAAATATGGACCCGTCGTTGAAATTCTTCCCTATCGGGCGCTAAATGTCGGGGTAGTGGTAACAGGAAACGAGTTCTTTCATGGAAGAATCGAGGACCGATTCGATGACAGGGTCGGTAAAAAAATTAATGACTTTGGCTCTCGTGTGGTGAAGAAAAGGATCGTCCCAGATGACATTTCTCAGATCTCTAACGCATTGTCTGAACTTAAAGACGAACCCGTTGACCTCATACTCGTCACCGGTGGTCTCTCTGTCGATCCTGATGATGTCACCCGAACAGGGGTCAAAAAGGCCGGTACCAGAATTATCTTTTATGGCACTCCAATTCTACCGGGGGCTATGTTTCTTTACGGGATCCTTGGGGGAAAACCGGTTCTTGGCCTTCCGGCCTGTGTCTTTCACCATAATGCGAGTTTATTTGATCTCATCTTTCCGAGAATCCTGGCAGGAGAGGTACTGAACAGAAAAGAGATCAACCTTCTCGGGCACGGAGGTTATTGTAGGAATTGTGATCCCTGCCACTTCCCCGTATGCCCTTTTGGGAAGGGATAGAATTCATTCGAAGAGAGGAGGACGTTTATGTCTTTTGAAACGATTCTTATCGAGAAGCGAGATAAAATTGGCATTCTCACCCTTAATCGACCACAAAAGTTTAATAGCTTCAATACTCGATTGGCCGAAGAACTAAATGCCGCCTTGTGTCAACTGGATGAAGACAACGAGGTCCGAGTCGTCATCATCAAAGGAGCGGGTAAAGTCTTTTCTACAGGGATCGATGTGAGTGAGTTTCACGGAAAGACGCTTTCCGAATACCATCGATGGCTCACCCCCATGGATCAGATGCACCTCACCATTGCTTCCATGGGAAAACCAGTGATTGCTATGGTCCATGGATATGCAGTGGCTAATGGTGCTGGACTGATGGCGGCTGCGGATTTTGCTGTTGTGGCTGAAGGGACTCAAATCGGAACCACAGCGATTAATGTAGGATTGCTATGTACCGGACCAATCATCCCCATGAGTTATGGCCTTGGCAAGAAGAAAACCCTGGAGATGCTCTTAAGCGGTGACATGATTGATGCCAGAGAGGCGGAGCGATTGGGTCTGGTGAATAAGGTCGTGCCGGCAGAAAAACTTGAAGAGGAAACTTTTGCTTTTGCCCAAAAGCTTATCGACAAAAGCCCTGTGGCCATCCAGATGGGGAAAAATTTCTATTACCAGATGATCGATATGCCTTTCCGTCAAAGATTTGTGCTCAATAGCGAAATCATGGCGAGGTTGTGCATCTCAGAGGACGCCCAGGAAGGTGTGAATGCTTTTATTGAAAAACGGCCACCGGTATGGAAAGGGAAATAGAATGATTGCAGGAAGAGGACTCAAACCGAAGCAGATCGGAGGCGAGAATTAGAGGAGGATGGGGATGGCAGTATTTGATCATATTCCGATGGGGGAAGAGGGGCTGAAAGAAATTTATCAGTGGTTGGATAATTGGGCGGCCCAAAATAGGGGTATGGCTCGTAAAGAAGTGATTGGTGAATCTCCCGATCATTGGGATATTCCGGCCGTTTTTATTACGAACGAGGACGTTCCCAATGATGATAAGCAGATTGCTGTGATTACATTGGGAAGGCACGGTCAGGAATTCGGAACCCGTGTGGTGGGACCGGAGATC
>Ga0315281_10002227_pt1 | contig 28818 bp, 28 predicted proteins | sample YL17G07_0_MG_FD_204540 | JGI IMG/M metagenome (GOLD analysis project Ga0315281, IMG submission 204540) | Sediment microbial communities from Yellowstone Lake, YNP, Wyoming, USA - YL17G07_0 | ecosystem: Environmental > Aquatic > Freshwater > Lake > Sediment | place: USA: Wyoming | collected...
GGTGGCCACCGGCGCATCCACGCTCACGATACGGTCGACAATGCGGGCCATGGCGATCAGGTAATAGATTGAGAGGAGGATGACGGGGACGAGGATCAGCCGGACGATTGCCAGGCTATAGGCAACTCGCCGGCGCAGGGAACTCCCCCGCGCGAAGACCTTAAAAGGTACCCGCGGTCGCCGAAGCATTCCTTATGGCTCCCCAACCTAAAGGGACAACTTATCCGACGCTCGAACAAGACTCAGAGTTAAAGAGGACGGGCGCATTTTACTTCAAAACCACCGACAATCCACTAGTTTCCTGGGTTTCGCGGGTTTCTCCCCCGCCCCTCGCCGCTTGGATGCACTTTGGAACTTTCCCGTCATGCCCTTCGTAATAAACTCCAGAGACGAGTCTGGCGGAGGTGGATTTATGTTCTGTCCGCAATGTGGAAGAGAATACCCCCAAAAAGTCAATTTCTGCTGCCATTGCGGGGCCGCAATGTTCACGCCGGTCAGAGTGCAGAAAAAACTGGCCCTTTCCCGGCACGATAAGAAAATCGCCGGCGTCTGCGGAGGCTTCGCAGAGTACTTGGAGCTGGATCCCACGCTGGTGAGGCTCATCTGGCTGATGCTGACGTTGCTGGCGGGCTGGGGACTGGTTGCCTACATCGTCGCCTGGATCGTCATGCCCCAGGAAGGCGAGGCGCTGCCCGCCGCGAAGGCCGCCCCGTCCGTCGCGCCACAGCCCGCGCCGAATCACTAGACGCTCCAATGACAGCAGGTACTTGCTGCTGGACTGCTTCATCCGCGTTGACGGCCCCGCAAGTCCGCCATTAGAATTCCGGTGGGGCTTACCCTCTGAGAATCAGGAGCGGCAGGATGAGGCAGTTGGCGTGCGGTTTCTTGTTGCTCGTCTTTGTTCAGGCAGCATCGGCTCAGGAGCACCACTCTGCGAGTCCTCCAAAACCGACGAGCCTTCTTCCGGGTCTAGGGCGGCACCACCATCCCGTTGCGACCGAAAGCGCGGAGGCTCAGCGGTTCTTCGACCAGGGGCTCACGCTCGTCTTCGGCTTCAACCATGACGAAGCTGTGCGGTCGTTTCAGCGCGCGGCCGAACTGGACCCCGCGTCGCCGATGCCGTGGTGGGGCATCGCCCTGGCGCTCGGCCCCAACATCAACATGCCCATGGATGAGGCCCAGCACAAGCGTGCGTACGGCGCTCTGCAAAAGGCGCTGGCACTGGCGACGAAAGGACCGGAGAACGAGCGGGCTTATGTCGAGGCGTTGTCCAAGCGCTATTCCAGCGACCCGAAAGCCGACCTGATGAAGTTGCAGGGCGAATACAAAAATGCCATGGCAGAGTTGGTCAAGCGTTATCCCGACGACCTCGACGCCGCCACACTTTACGCGGAAAGCCTGATGGACCTCAACCCCTGGCGACTCTGGTCGAGCGACGGCAAGCCCGCCCAAGGAACCGAGGAAATCGTCGCCGTGCTCGAGTCGGTGCTGCGCCGCGAGCCGAACCACGTGGGAGCGAATCATTACTACATTCACGCCGTCGAAGCTTCACCCCATCCTGAGAACGCCCTGCCCAGCGCCAAGCGGCTTGAGACTCTCGTCCCGGCAGCCGGTCATCTGGTCCACATGCCGGGACACATCTACATGCGCACGGGCGATTATGCCGGTGCGGCGGCCAGCAACGAGCGCGCGGCGGAAGCCGACCGTCAGTACATGCGCGCCACAGGCACGGAAGGCAGCATGTACGATTTCATGTATTACAGCCACAACGTGCATTTCCTGGCGGCGGCGTGCATGGCCGAAGGTAAATTCGCTGAGGCTCGTAAGGCCGCCGATGAGCTTGTGGCTCACGTCGGCCTGGCCGTCCCGCAGTTTGCAATGGCCGAATTCTTCCTGCCCACGCCCTACTTCGTTCTGCTGCGCTTCCAACGCTGGGACGACATTCTCAAGAGCCGCGCGCCCGACCCGCAGTGGACAACCACGACGGGCCTCTGGCATTTCGCGCGCGGTGTGGCGTACGCCGGCAAGGGAAACCTGAGCGCGGCCGAGGCCGAGCGCCTACAACTCGCCGCCAGCGAAAGCAAAACTGCCCCGGGAGTTGAGTTCGGCGCCTACTTTAATAAAGCCCGAACCTTCCTGGCGCTTGCCGGAGCCATCCTCGACGCCCGCCTAGCCGCCAGCCACGGGAACCGCAAGATTGCCATCGATCATTGGACGAAAGCCGTGGAAATCTCCGACTCGCTGAACTACGGCGAACCGCCCGAGTGGTACTACCCCGTCCGCGAGTCGCTGGGCGGTGAACTGCTTCGTGACGGCCAATTTGCCGAGGCGGAGAAAGTCTTCCGCGAAGATCTCACTAAGAACCCGCGCAACCCGCGCTCACTTTTCGGGCTCATGGAAAGCTTAAAGGCCCAGAAGCGAACCGCCGACGCCGATTGGGTTCGCCGCCAGTTCGACGCCGCCTGGCAAAACGCCGACGTGAAACTCCGCGTCGAGGATTTGTGAACTGGTACCGGAAGTCCCACTCTTCAGGCCTGCGGCAGTTGAGATTTCAAATCCGAGATTAAGAGATAAGGAGCGGAAAAGCTGGAACGCTGGACCGTGAGCGTGACGCTGCTTGTTGGTGCGGCACGCCATGAGCGACGAGGTTCCTGAGCAATAAAGACGGCGGTAGTAGACCGCCGCCACAGCTCGGCCACGCTACGGCGCCGGTTTCACCTCAATCCCGAACGGCGCCAGCTCTTCCTTGACGACCTTCTCTTCCCCGACCGCCACAACCGTCTGGCGCGCGGCGGTGAAGTACTTCTTGCCTGCGGCCTCGATGTCCTTAGCCGTGACTTTCTGAATCCTTTCGCTCTCGCGCCCCAGCTCTTCCGCCGGCAGGCCAAAGACCCAGAGGTTCGCCAGGTCGTGCGCCACCTCGTCGCCGGCCTGGAGCTCGATGGCCCGGTTGCCGATCAGGTAGCGCTCCGCTCCCGTTACATCCTCTTGCGACGGAGAGGTTGTAGCCATGCGATTCAGTTCGTAGTTGATCTCATTGAGTGTGGCGCCCGTCACTTCGTTGCGAACCGGCGCCCAGGTCTGAAACACCGCCGCCTGGCGGCGCGGGTTGAGGTAGGAGAAAGGAGAATAAGTGTAGCCTTTGTCCTCGCGGATGTTAAGCGTGAGGCGCGAGCCGAACATGCCGCCGTAGATGGCGTTCGCTACCTGCGCCGGAGCGTAGTCGGGCTCGCCGCGCGTCGGGCCCAGGCTGCCGACCGCGATGGTCGTCTGCACAGAGCCGGGGCGCCCTACAAAGAAACCGGCGTGCGGCGCGGCTCGCGTCGGCCTTTCGACGGCCGGGACCGACGCTTCACGCGGCGCCGCCCATTGGCCCAAAGCGGCTTGAATCATCCCTTCCATCTTCGCGGGTTCAAAGTCTCCCACCGCGACCAGGACGGTCTGGTCGGGACGGAAGCGGCGCGCGTATTCCTGCCTCAATTCGGCGGCGGTGGATTTGGAGATCGAGTCCTGCGTCGGCGAGATCACGCTGTAAGGGTGCTGGCCGAAGACGACTTTGGAGAGCGCGCGGCCAGCCAGAAAGAACGGGTCGGCTTCCTGCGAGCGCAGGCGATCGGCGGCGTTGCGTTTCGCGAGGTCCACTTCGCTGTCGGGGAAGGTCGCGTTCTCGAGGACGTCGGCCAGAATCGCGAGCCCCGCTTCCGCCTTGGCGGAGAGCACGCTCGTGGCAATCAGGATGGAGTCCGCTCGTGCGTTCCCGGTCAGGTCTCCCCCGGCGGCCTGAATGGCTTCGGCAATCTGCCGGGCGCTGCGCGTCTTGGTTCCCTGGTCGAGGGTCGCCACGATCAATTCGGAAAGGCCCGGCCGGTCTTTGGGGTCGGCCGCGAGGCCGCCGCGCACGGCGATGGCAAAAGCCACCTTGGGGAATCCGCCCCGCGGCACCAGCCGCAAAGTGAGACCGTTCGGAAGGCTGCGTTCGGTGGCCTGCGGCGCCGCGAAAGGCTTGAGCACCCCATACGGCGGCAAGTCTTTGGGAAGCGGCTTCTCTTTCTCCTCCGCCCAGGCGGGAGAGAACGCAAGCAGAACCATTAATGAGAGTGTGGATGCGCGACGGAGCATTACTGGCCTCCTTTTTCGCCACCTTCAGACTTCTTCTGGGCGGCTGGGACGCGATCAATAATGGTGCGATTGGCGGGCACCAGGTACTTGCTGGCGAAGGCTTTGATTTCGTCGGCAGTAACTCTCGCCAATTCCTCCGGCACTTCGTTCACGCGCTGGGGATTCCCGTCGAAGAGCGTGGCGTTGGCCAGCGTAATGGCGCGCTGGATGGGAATCTCGAGTTGTCCGTACCAATCGGAACGCATTTTGGCGCGGATGCGTTCCAGCTCTTCGCGAGCCGGGCCTTTCGTCGCGAGTTCGGCGATGACGGCGTCGTAGGCGCTGAGAACTTCGCTTTCCTTGCGATTCGTCGGGTAAACAATGAACGTGCTCAGCAGCACGGGGCCGTTATAGTCGAAGGCATTCCCCAGCGGCCAGTTCACTCCCCCCGAAACTTCCAGCGCAACTTCCTTTTCCTTCACCAGCGCCTGGAAGAGTCGCGAGGCCTGCCCGTTGTGGAGCAACTCGCCGACCACGGCGCCGACAATCGATTCGTGAGAGTTCCGGGGCGGCATCCGGTAACCGACGGCCAGCGCCGGAACCGTCGCCAGGTTGTCCTCCTGCGTGGCTCGGCGCTCCGCGGTCTGGGGCGGCTCGGAAACATCCGGCTTGGCAGGCACCTGGCGCGTTGGGACGCTGCCGAAATACTTCCCCACTTTGGCGAAGACATCGTCCGGCTGAAGGTCGCCGACGATGGCCAACACGGCGTTATTGGGGGCGTAGTAGTGGTCGAAGAAAGTTTTGACATCTTCGATTTTGGCAGCGTCCAGGTCCTTGAAGTCCCCGTAGAAGTTGTGCGCGTTGGGATACCGGTCGAAGGCTTTCTGCGGCAGGTCGAGCCAGTAGAACCCCCCGTAGGGTTGGTTCAGCACATTGACGCGGACTTCCTCCTGCACCACGTTGCGCTGGTTGTCGAGATTCTTCGCCGAGAAATCGAGCGTCTTCAGGCGGTCGGCTTCCAGCCACAGCACCGGTTCAAGCGCGGAGACAGGAGCTGTCTCGATGTAAGCAGTGTAGTCAAACCGCGTGAACCCGTTGATCGAGCCGCCGCCACCCTCGATCACACGGTCGAAGGTCCCTTTGGAGGCGGTAGGTGTGCCTTCGAACATCATGTGTTCGAACAGATGCGCGAACCCGGTCCGTCCCTCGGGCTCCAGCCGAAAGCCGATTCCGTAGGTAATGCACAGGCCAAATGTCGGCGCCGAGTGGTCCTCTGAAACCACGACCACCAGGCCATTGTGGAGTTTCTTGACGGCTGTGGGCACCTTCCATGGTTGTTGGGGAAGTGCGATCGTTGCCGTCCCCAGAAGGCAGGCCATCGCCCACAGCATGCACCGATGCATCATAGTTGCTCCTTTTACACGCCGGCACCGAGGGCCGGGCTCTCCAAAACCTTCCGCGTCAAAAGCCGAATCTCCATATTATACGGAACCGCAGAGGAAAGGGGTTCACGACCGACGTTCAATTCGACGCACGAGTAGCGGTTTGGTGAGGTGAGCCGGTCACGCAAAGTGTGCCCCCTTCGAACCGCTTCCCGCCCGCCTTCGGCCCGAAAAGTGCACATAGTGTCAGTTTGTGGGTGTTTTTTCGGACCTATTGTCGTCCTGCATGGGAAAAGGAGTGAAAAAATGCGCAGTCATCTGGGTTGCACGGGCCGTGTTGAATTGGGGACAATTAGTCAGGAGACCCAACAGCGGCTTGAACGCGTGGAGGCAATCTGGCTGGAGTTTTCTCCGGATCCCCCGGCACTCGTGGTCCGGCACGTCCAGCCGGATGATACACCGGCGCTGCGCGAAATTGCCGGAGAGTTGTTAGAGTTCCTGAGCGACATCCCCGAGGCCGAGAGGAAAAACATTCCGGGAGGGGCACTCTACTATCTGGACGAGCAAAGTGGACAATCTGTCCGAATCAAGGTCTGGGAAGGGGCTTTCGTGACGGTCGCCTGGGCCCAGCCCGATTATGCCCGCGCAGCTTGGGAACCCTACCGTGGCCAGACCATCCCCCTCGTGTTCGATGCTTATCAACGCCTGAACGGGTCGGTCAGGTTCCAGGCGAGCTCGAGCGCCGTGGATGAGGTTCGCGCGGTCATCGAGCGGTCCGGCGGGCTCTACCCACAGGGCGAGTTTGAAGCCCTGGTTTCGGGAAACTGGATTGAGCTGAAACTGCTCGACGTGAATGCCAGCGTCCTGCCGCTGCTGAAGTTCCTGCGCGGCAAAGCTGAGCCGCCTGCATCCCTGGAAGGGGAGATCGACGTCAGTTCCTTCCGCAGCGGCGATGTCGAGGACTATGGCCGTTTCATCCTGCGGGCCGGCGAGGCTTGGATTGCGCGCCCGGCGCTCTGGAGCGATTTGCCGCAAACGCCCCCCGAGCAGATGCAGCCTGCGGCGTGAGAAGAGCAGTTGGGAGTTCAAAGTTGAGAGTTAAGAGCCAGAGAGGAACGGGCCGTTCTTCACGGCTAGTGGGTTTTCAAATCCTTAAGCCTCGGCTTTTGACTTTTAACTTTGAACTTTGAACTCTTAACTCTCAACTCTAAGCTCTTAACTCTCGACTCTGAACCGATTCTTCTGAATTCTGACTTCTTCATTCGAGGTTTTCCCATGCTCGACTACGGACTCACTGAATACCAGACCGCCATTCGCGACTTGGCGCGCGAAATTGCCGACAAAGAGATTCGCCCCATCGCCGCCGAATGCGATCGCGAGGGCAGATTCCCCTGGCCGGTGGTGAAGGTTCTGGGTGAGACCGACCTCTTCCGCGTTTATGTCGATGAGAAATACGGCGGCATTACCGACGGCACGCCGATCATGAACATGGTGATCGTTACGGAAGAGCTCTCGAAAGCCTGCGGAGGGATAGCCCTGAGTTTTGCCGGTACGGCGCTGGGTACGATTCCCATCATCCTCTCGGGCAGCGAAGAGCAGAAGCAGCGCTGGCTGCCCGATATCGCGGCGGGCAAGAAACTCGCGGCCTTCGCGCTTACCGAGCCCCAGGCAGGCTCCGACGCCGCCGCCGTCCGCACGACCGCCCTACGCGACGGCGAGCACTACGTGCTGAACGGGACCAAGCAGTGGATCACCAATGGCGGCGAGGCGGAAATCTACTCCGTCATCGCGCTTACCAACCCCGCCAAAGGCCCGCGCGGCGCCTCGTGCATCGTGGTCGAGAAGGGCACGCCGGGATTCAGCTTCGGGAAGAAGGAAGACAAGCTCGGCATTCGCGCCTCCGCCACGCGCGAACTGATTTTCCAGGACTGCCGCGTGCCGGTCGAGAATTGTCTGGGCCGCGAAGGCACGGGGTTCATCACCGCCATGAAGACCTTCGACGTGTCGCGACCCGGCGTGGGCGCGCAGGCCTTGGGCATCGCGCAGGGCGCGTTTGACTTGGCGCTCGAGTACGCCTGCACTCGGCGGCAGTTTGATGCGCCCATCGGCTCGTTCCAGGGACTGCGCTTTATGATCGCCGACATGGCCACCAAGATCGAAGCGGCGCGCGCGCTGGTTTATGCCACGGCGCGCTACGTCGATCGCCAGCCCAAGGAGCGGCCCACGCTCTACGCCGCCATGTCGAAGTGCTTCGCCTCCGACGTCGCCATGGACGTCACCGTGGATGCCGTCCAAATCTTCGGCGGCTACGGCTACATGCACGACTACCCCATCGAGAAGTACATGCGCGACGCCAAGATCACCCAGATCTACGAAGGCACCAACCAGATCCAGCGCGAGGAGATCTCGAAGGTCCTCATCAGCGGGTTCCACTCGCGCGGCGCGGCGGCCAAAGCCCGCGCAGCGTAGAGGCGTAGCGGCGGGCGGAACTTGTCCCGACCTTGTCGGGAGCCCGGCACACCACTTTGCCATCCTGAGAGCGGCGAAGGATCTCCGCAGTTCATCGTGGCGATGAAGGCCAGGGGCTAGGTGTTAGGGGCTAGGGACTTAAGAGCAGTGACCAGTGGCGAGTGACTCCTGAATCCTGACTCCTGTGCTTACTGCTTCTCGGCCGTATTGGTCGGCGGAGTGGAGGCTTCGGGCGGCGGGACGGAATTCGAGGCGTCGCGCCCGCCTGCCTGGGCAGGCACCGCGGCGGCGCTGGCGGCGTCGACGGTGCGGCTGACGACGAAGGTCAATTCGGACCCGGAGAGCAGGATGATTTCCTTTTGGTGTTTGAAGAGGTTGAAGAGCAAGGCCGTGCCCGCGCCGATGCCCGCGCCGTAGAGGGTGCCGCTCACGATGCCCGGGCCGCCGCAATTGCCGTAGTAACGGCATTCGATTGCGCCCCCCATGCCGACCGTCGCACCCGCCCCGGCGCCGACGGCGGCTCCCATGGCGGCATCCTTGGCGGCGTCTTTCTTGCTTTTGCCGCAACCTTTGATGGTGCCTTCCTCGTCGCCCGCCGCATTGCCACAAACTCCGCCTTTGCTGTCTTCGAGCGTGCTGGAAAGCTTGATCGTCTGATCCTCCGGGGTGGTAATCGAATCGAGCACGATGCGCATTTCCGCCTTGGCCTTGAGGCGCCCCGACGGCTTGATAAAGGCGACATGGCCGGTCACCGTGCTTCCCTGGGGCACAATGACCTCCGTGCCGGAAAGAACGTCCTGGGCCACCATGCCCGCGAATGTGTCGCCGACGACGTTCGTTTTCGAAGTAATCGTTGATCTCAGCTTGACGTGCAGAACGGTGCCCGGGGCGATGACCGGCGTCTCGGCCGCGCTGACGCTTAGAACCGAAAAGGCGGCCAGCACACTGAGCGCCACCAGCTTCACTCGTATCCACGTCATAGCTTGTTCCATCCTTTTTCTTGAGGCGTCAGAGATGCGTCGCTCCCGCGGGCCAAAGTGCTGCTGGCTCGCTGCCGACGCGCCCTCCGCCCACCTTTCCCCAGAACTTCCTTATTCTACCTTAAGTTTCGATTCCAAGTCCCCCCCGCTGGTTGTCCGGGCCTCGATGGTTACAGTTCTGGTTTTTTGAAATCGTAGGGGTCCCGCGTGCGGCGCTCTCAGCCCCGAAGGGCCATAGGTTTTTGACTCCAGGCGCCATGTTTCTGCCCAGGGGTTGTATGATAGCTGCCTGTGTGGTGAAAACCGCATCGCGGGAACTTCCGGCTGCAGGCAGGGTTGGTGGGCACATGGCGCTTTTCTATTTCGTGCGGCACGGGGAGAGTGAATGGAACGCCGAGGATCGTCTTTGCGGGCGAACGGATGTGGCGCTCTCGGACGAGGGCCGTCGGCAGGCGGCGCGGCTCGCCGAGCGGTTGCGCGGCCTCTCACCCGCGGCCCTCTACACCAGCCCGCTGCGGCGTACCGTCGAGACGGCGGAAATCATAGTCGCGGGCGCGGGCCTCAAGCCCATCGTGAACGAGCGCCTCATCGAGCTCAATTACGGCGCGTGGGAGGGCATGACTTTCGCCGAGATCATGGAGCTGGACGGCGACGCCTATCGCGCCTGGGACGCCGACCCCGGTACGGTCGCGCCGCCTGACGGCGAATCCGGCGAGCAGGCGCTCGCGCGCATCGTGCCGTTTCTGGATGAGCTTGCCGTGCGACATCCCGCGGAGCGCGACCACGTCGTCGTGGTGAGCCACAAGACCATCTGCCGGCTCGTCGCCTGCCACGTCCTCGGACTCTCGCCTTCGGAGTACCGCCGCCGGTTTAGCATGGATAACGCCGCGCTGAATATTATCCAGAAATCTCAACACGGCTGGCGACTCGTTCTCCTCAACGACACCTCGCACCTGGCTCCCATCCACACCGAAGCGACCCTCAACGCGTCTTTTTGAGGAGAGCTCGTGTCGTGGCGAATTCGGTCAATCATTTTAGATTTTGGATTGAAGGCGTAGCGGCAAATTCACTTCGCCACATCAAAGCTGTCATGCTGAGCGCCAGCGAAGCATCTGCAGTTGTTCCGAGCGACAAGTGAAAAGCAGATTCTTCTCCCGCTCAGAGCGGAATCAGAATGACAGTCGCTAGAGTCCAGCCCCCAGCACCTATCCCGCTAGGAACTTGCGGATTTCCGCTTCGAGCGAGGGAATGGTAATCACGCAGTTGCCGGCGTAGATGCTCGCCTGGCCGTTGAAGTTGAAGAAGCGCGCGCCGACCGGCCCGCCTCCGCCGCGATTTTCCGTGCAACCTCCAGTTCCTTTTCGAATCGCATGCAACGAATTCTAGCAGAGATGTGACATTCCGCTGGCGCGTCGTCACTGTCAGCGCTAAGCGGATCATCTCTCTGACTGCGAGTACCAGCGCGCCAGCACGTCCATGGCAGGCTTACCCCAGGGCGAGTGCGAGCCATCTTGCGGGCCGCCCTGGCCGTTGGTGCGCACCGCCCACCAACAGCCGCCCTGAAAATACGGTTTGTGATAGAAGGCGCGCAGTAGGGCTTCGAGCATGCGGCGCGGGTGCCGGCGCGCACCACGCGTGGAAACGGCCCGGAGGCGGGCGGGGGAGAATGGAATATTTGTGCGTTACTGGCTCACACCGCGCTTCCCGGCGGCCCAGGCATCCCACTGGCGGAAGGCTTTCATCTGCTCGTCGAGGTGCGTGTCCTTGAGGAGGCGCTCGACCTCGGCGCGCGACTGGCGCGGAGCGGGCGGGTCGGGCCGCTCGGCAAGACCCCAGACCAGCGCGGCGGCAATCGCGGCGTTGGCGCGGGCCTCGCGTTCATTCACCCAATCCACCACATCCGACTCGGCGTGATAATTGGGCAAATAAGGATCCCAATCCTGTTTGGCGACCAAATTGGGGATACCTGAAAGCAGGAAGTCGAAGTTGTCCGTTCCATCCAGGCCCTCTACTGAATGGTCGGTCGCGGCGAGTCCGGCGGCGGCGAGAGCTTCGTTTACCGGCTGGCGCAGCTCCGCGCGGCCGTTCAGATAGAAGCCGCTGGTTTTCCCTGAGCCGGTATCGAACGTGATCATGGCGACGTGCCGGCCGATTTCGGCGGCGTGGCGTTGGACATACGCCGCGGACCCCAGCATGCCGCTTTCTTCGCCGTTGAAAAGGACAAAGCGGACCGTCCGGCGCGGCACGAGTCCCAATTCCTTGAAAGCGCGCGCGGTGTCGATGACCAGCGCGCAGTTGACGCCGTTGTCGTCGGCGCCCGTGCCCAGGTCCCAGGAGTCCAGGTGCGCTCCGAGCAGGACGATTTCCTCCGGCTTCTCGCGCCCGCGGATTTCCGCCACCACGTTCCGGGAGTCTTGAGGGCCGCGCGTTTCGTTGGCGAGCGTCAAGCGGACGCGAACCGGGCCTTTTTCCGCCAGGCGCGCCAGGCGAGCCGCCGGCTCGCGCGCCACGATGGCCGTAGGAATGGGTGTGATCGAGCCGTCAAACGTCAAGGGATGGCGATAGAGCAGGCCGCGCGGGCGAGTGGACTGCAGTAAGAGCGCCGCCACGCCGGCTTTTTGCGCGGCTTCGAGCAGCGGTCCGTTACGAAGATACTCGCCGAACAGGTCTTCCACGGTCTTCATCTCGCGCGACCGAACCAGCGCGATGGTGCCGCGCGCCCGCGCGCCCGCGCGCGCGAAATCCTCCGCCGTCCCTTCGCCCACATCCACCAGCGGAGCTTCCAGGGAGAGGCCGGGAGTCGACGCAGAAGACGGGGCGGTGGCTACGCGCAAGGAGAATTCCTCGGGGCTGACGCACTCCGCCTCGGCTTTCCGCGATTGCCAGACGGCCGGCAGGGAGAAGTTTTCAACCCCCACCGAGTTCATGCCCGCCGCGCGGAATTTCTCGACCGCCCAGTCCACGGCGCGTTCATTGGCCTTCGAGCCCGGCGGCCGCCCGCCGATGCGATCGCAGAGTTCCTTCAAGTCATCAAGCAAAGGCGTGGGCCCAAGCGCGCGCGCTGCCAACCGCCGCGCGGCTTCACTTCCCTCAGGCGGATTGGCCAGGGGGGGCAAGGAGAAACTCGCCAACCCGCAGAGGAAAACGGCCACCAGGAGAATTCGCCGAAGCGTGGGTTTAGACATTGATCCACCTCTTGTCTTGCGACGGGTCGCGCCGAGAACCGCCCCCGTCCGATGCACGGAGCATCTAGAGACAATAGGCAATCCGAATGGGAAGTCAAGAGCCACGCACCGGCGGTGCATGGTGGGTCGCGCCCGCTGGTCCAGTTGGCTAGTAATCGCGATGAAATTGGCTTTGACAGCGGACCGCTGCGGTGTTAAGGTGACTGGGGAGGAAAGTCGGAAGTTCTAACTTTCTACGTTCGATGCAGACCAAACGCTTCTTGCGCCAGTTGATTCGAGTAAAAACCAAGTACCAGGTGACCCTTCCAGCCAAGGTCCGGAGGCAGGCAGGCCTTCGTGTTGGCGACTTGCTCGAAGCGAAAGTGGAAGGTGACACGATTTCACTCACGCCGATGAGCGTCGTGGAGCGCGAACTGGCGCTCGCCCTTGAGGACGTTAGGCTGGGGAGAACTAAGGGTCCCTTCAAGACCGCAGAAGAAGCGATCCGGAGCCTGCGCCGGCCCCGCCGATGACTCTCCTCGTGGCCGTTTTCAAGCCCAAACTCATTCATGTTTTCCTGGGGGCACGAAGGCAAGTTCTCACATAGAGGCTTATAAGCACTTTTTGCCCCCCCCGCCCCCCAGAATCTTATTGACTTTTTAATAGGACGCGAATACTCTTATTCCTTAGCTTATTCGCGGTGAATGGAGAATAGATGCGAGACATACGATCAGACCTCATCGAGCGGCTTCAAGCCATTCGCCGCGAACGGGATGAGATTCAGAAGAGACTCGGCCAACTGGACACCGACGAGGCCATCGTCTCATCTCTACTCGAGAAGGAAGAGGCCACATGGGCAAAGCTTCAAGCGGCCCTGCCCTTTGACTCCTCCTCGAGCCCACAAAGGAACGGAAAATATGAAACGCCGCTTTCCAGGTTTGTGCTCTCTACGTTGAAAACGGAGGGTCCGTGCTCTCTCAACGAGCTAAAAAACCTTGCGCAGCGCAGGGTTTCCTTCGGCAGGAAGAACCCTGGCCGCTCCATACATTTTCTCCTAGTTGGCATGGAGAGAAACGGTCTCGTGGAAAGGCTGCAAGATCGCACTTGGAAGTTAAAGGAAAAGAATGAACATGCTTAAACCCTATCAATTGGATTCTGAAGGACGCCGCAGTCTTTTGGGTTTTCAGTGTGCATGATTACGATGACGTTACGCTACACCGACCGCTTCGAGCGCCAATATCGAGCCTTGTCCGAGCAACTGAGGGCCAAGGTGGACAAGCAAATCCGCCACCTCGCCGACAACCTCCGCCACCCCTCGCTTCGGGCCAAGAAGTTCGATGAAGCCCGGGGGCTATGGCAGGCCCGCGTTGATCGAAGGTATCGTTTCTATTTCGAGATTCAGGGCGATACGTGCACTCTTCTGTCTGTCATTCCTCACCCTAAGTAAACGCGGCCGCGGAAGCCCAGCCTCGAGCAGTCTTCGCATGCGGGCCTTCCAGGTCGCAAAACCAGAAGGGCGCAGATATAATCCCTGGCCACTGCGTTCGCAGGCAAAAGCATGGCCGGGAAATCCCAAATCAACGCGCCCATCCCCAAGGTGGCGGTGGGCTTTCGGCCGGAGTTCCTCGATTTCCGCCGCGGGATTCGCGTCGGGAACCTCGAGGACCACGAGCGCATCACGCGCATCCTGAAACTGGAGCTGGAAGCGCGCTATGCGCAGCCGTTTGTGACCGAGCGCTGGGGGCGCGGGGTTTACTGGCAGTGGATCGCGTACCTGCCGCGGGCCAACCGGGAGGCGAAACCCCTTTCCAGCCACGTCAGCTTCGGCTGCTCGAAGTTCTTCCTAAGCGTGGATACCGATGACCAGCTTTTCAAATGCGGCCTGCAAATCGAGCGCGGCTACTTGAAGCCGCCGCGCGAGTACCGCTCGTGCGAACTGCGCTCCGACTGGGACTGGCACCGGCTGCTGGGAGCGCTCAAACCGGGAAGCCCCCTGGAGCGCGAACTCCGGCGCTTGATTTGCCGCGAGGGCTTCATGCTTCGCGCTGGCAGTTGGGAGCAGGAACCCGTAGTCTTTTCCAAAGCGAACTTCCCGGACATGCGGAAGCTCCGCAAGTCTCTCGCCGTCGCGCCCCGGAACCATTGGGCGGGATTTCAACTCTATTACCCGATGACGGAAAGCGAGACGCGGAGCACGACGGGGCTTGATTTGGTGGAATCGATGCTCGCGGTGTTCGGCGAAGTCACTCCGGCGATGAACTTGTGCATGCAGATTCGGTTGCTCGAGCGGGGGCGCGAGCGAAGGTGTTGAGGGCCGCCAAAGCTCTCGCCAATCTTGACGGCGCGCAGTTCTGGCGCGCCCAAATCGTCTTGACAGATTTATTGGCTCTCGTATAAATTGCTAAGTTCGGGCTTGCTCCGATATTTCCTTACATGCATCCACACTGGAATCTGCGAGGGTCTCAGTAATGTCGAATGTGGACGCGACTCGTCCCCCGGCCTCGGGGAAACCGCCTGCGGCTGGACCTGTAAAACCCACGGCGGCGCCGCCGGCAAAACCCGCCGCCAAAACTGCGAAGCAGAAGCTACAACCCAACAAGCAGCGCCGGCGGTTCATCTGGACGTCCATCGGAGCGTTTCTGGCCGCGAATTTCCTGATGTTTCTGCGCTTCTTTTTCCCGCGCACGCTGTTTGAGCCCAGCCCGGTTTTTCGCATCGGCTATCCTTCGGATTTTCAGCTTGGCGTGGACGAGAAATTCAAGCAACAATACCGAATCTGGGTGGTGCGCGAGGCGGACCGCTTGTTCGTTATCTACGCGCGCTGCACGCACTTGGGCTGCACGCCCGACTGGAAACCCAGCGAAGACAAGTTCAAGTGCCCGTGCCACGGAAGCGGCTATACGCCCGAAGGCATCAATTTTGAAGGTCCCGCGCCCCGGCCCATGGATCGGGCGCACGTCGAAATGGACGCGCAGGGCCAGATCGTTGTGGACACCAGCAAGCTTTATTCATGGCCCAAGGGCGGGACGGATCATTTCAACGACCCGGGGGCGTCTATCTCGGTGTAAGTGAAGCGCCCGGCTTCAGCCGGGCACTTGCCGGCCTGAAGGTCGGCGCTACGGTGAGCAAGGTGCCGGCGTCAGTGCTGGCGCGACGACAGGAAAACGGATGGCAGACCAGGAAAACGGCGGTAAGAAGGGGCTTGGCGTTCTTGAGGAAGTCCGCGAGCAGGCCAAGCTCCTGACCGAACGGGTCAAGAAGGACGTCGTCGAACCCCTCAAGGAACCGCAGAAGACCTCTCTCTACAAGTCCATCTTCCGGGTCAAGCACGACGACAGCGAACGCAGCCGCGCCCTGGGCGTGCTCAGCAACGTCTTCCTGCACCTTCATCCGGCCAAGATCAACCGCGACGCGGTCCGCTACAGCTACACCTGGGGGATGGGCGGAATCACCTTTTATCTCTTTATCGTCCTGACGCTGACCGGTGTCCTGCTGATGTACTACTACCACCCCTCGAAGGGCCAGGCATATCGCGACATCGTTTATCTGATGAGCGACGTGCCTTTCGGGAAGCTGCTGCGCAACATGCATCGCTGGGCCGCGCATCTGATGATCATTGCCGTCTGGCTGCACATGTTCCGCGTCTTTCTGACCGGCTCGTACAAGCGGCCGCGCGAGTTCAACTGGTGCGTGGGAGTCATCCTGCTGGTCCTGACGCTGTTGCTGTCGTTTACCGGCTATCTCCTGCCCGACGACCAGTTGGGTTTCTGGGCGGTGACCGTGGGGACCGGAATGGCCAAGGCAACACCTTTGCTGGGGAATGAGGGGCCCTTTGGCCCGCAAATGGGGATGACGCCTTACAACGACGTGCGCTTCGCGCTGCTCGGCGGATCGATTGTGGACGCGAATGCCCTGCTGCGCGCCTACATCTGGCATTGCATCGCGATTCCGCTCATCGCCTCGGTATTCATGGGCGTGCACTTCTGGCGGGTGAGGAAGGACGGCGGGATTTCCGGTCCCGCCCCCGTGCAGCTCGAGTCCGAAATGAAGAAAGGCCCACCGGTTTACGTCGCGCCGCAGCAGGGGTAGCCCCGAGCGGGAGTAGGGAGTCGGGCTGAGAGAACGCACAGTCGGAAGCAATCCGAGTGCAGGTCTCGCGGGCGGCGTTACTGTTAACTATGAACTGTCAACTGTGAACTGACTTCATGGACTGGCATCAACTCTGGGAAATCGTCTCCGCGCCGGACAACGTCCCCATCGTGGGGTTGATGTTCCTCGTGCCCTTTTACGCCTGGTACGGGCTGCGGCAGGCGCTGGCGAACGACCGCCTGATTACGCAACTCGAAGCGGACCCGCAGTTGGCCAAGACGCATCACCGCAAGGTTTTTCCCTGGCAGCCCGCATGGCTGCGCGAAGTCCAGGTGTGGCCCTATCTGCTGCGGATCGAGTTTCTGGCAGCGATCATCGTCACCGTGATTCTGATTGTCTGGTCCATCACGCTGAACGCGCCGCTGGAAGAGCCCTCGAACCCCAACCTGACGATGAATCCCGCCAAGGCACCCTGGTATTTCCTGGGGTTGCAGGAGATGCTGGTCTATTTCGATCCCTGGATTGCGGGCGTCGTGATGCCTACGCTCATCATTGTCGGCCTGATGGCCATCCCATATATGGACGCGAACCCGCTGGGCTCCGGCTATTACACCTGGAAGCAGCGGAAATTCGCCATCGGGGCGTTCTGTTTCGGCTTTCTGGTGCTGTGGACCACCATGATTACTATCGGGACGTTTATCCGCGGGCCCGGATGGATGTGGTTCTGGCCCGGGCAGACTTGGGACCCCACCTATACGCCTTACACGGTGAACCGCGACTTGCCGGATATTTTCGGCATAACCTCCCTGGTGGGGAAGTTTATCTTCGGTGCCCTGGCGGTGGGAGCCTACTTCGCGGCGGCTGGATGGGGCAGCCACAAGCTCATCACCCTGACCGAATTCAACCGCAAGATTTACCAGCGGATGAACCTGCTTCAGTACCTGACCTTGCAACTCTTCCTGGTCCTGATGCTCAGCCTGCCCATCAAGATTCTGGCCAGGCTGGTCTTTCGAATCAAAAACGTATGGGTCACACCTTGGTTCAACATCTAAGCCACCCCGACCGGTCGGGGTCCCGAGCGGGGGAGGCACGCCATGCCTGAGAACCCCGAGCGGGATCCGGTCGTCGGGCAATCCCTGTCCTTTTACATCTTCATCGGCGCGCTTCTCCTGATGGTCACGCTGGGCTGGGCGCTCTATGACGAGTTCTTCGGCCTTCGGCCCTGGAAGAGCTACCAGCGGCAGTTCGTGCGTCGCTACACTTCCTTCCTCCAGAAGCAGATCCCCAAGCAGCGCGCGGGAGAGAAGGAAATCCTGGCTTCCGCCGAGTACGCGGCGCTGAAGCAGAAGTTGCAGGACCTGAATCAGTCCGTCACACCCCGTGTGGGGGAAATCGAGAAGCACGTGGCGCAAGTTGAGCAGCGCCTCGCGGCCGTCACCGAGGTGTATACCGACGCTCGGGCCAACGCGCAATCTCAGATCTACGAGATCGAGCATACCGGCAGCGCGGGGCGCAAGAAATCGCTCCAAGCCGACCTGGACAAGTTCAAAACGGGGCCTTTTTCCGTCCGCATGCCCTCTGCGGCAGGAGGCGGAAGACTTGAGAGGGCCAGCTTCAGCTACGAGAAACTCGAGGAGGAATTCAACCGGCTGCGGGAAGAGAAAGCCAGGTCGCTGACGGAGAAGGCCGACCTGCTGCGGCCGGTGTCGGAGCTGAGGAAGCAGGTCGAGTCGTACATGCAGGACCACTTGAATGGCTTGACCGCCGAGCAATTGCAGGGACTCAACAACAAGGCGAAGAGCCTCGCCATCGAGATCAAGCAGATCAACAATCCCGACGCCGGACTGGTCGACCGCTGCGAGTCCTGCCATATGGGCATTCGCGAGCCCGTCGTCCTGACGCGGAAAGATATGGGTGGTGAAAAAGACAAGATGGCCCAGGCGTTTACCAGCCACCCGGAGATGGAACTGCTGAAAATCCACGACCCGGAAAAGTTCGGCTGCACGCCCTGCCACAATGGGAATGGGTTGCAGGTGGCAAGCGTCGAGATGGCGCACGGCAATTACGAGCATTGGCTCTGGCCGCAGTATCCCAAGGCGAACTTCCAAGCCGGCTGCCAGCAGTGTCACGCTAGTGACATGGTGCTCGATCATGCCCCCGTGCTCAGTTCCGGCAAGGAGCTTTTCCAGTACCGGGGCTGCATGGGCTGCCACCGCTACCAGGGCTATGACGCGGAGCCGGAAGAACTGGTCGCCGTGCAGCAGCAGATTCTGCAGCTCGAAACCCGGCGACATGACACGCAGCGGGAAATTCGCCAGACCATCGAGGCGGGCGATACGGCTCCGGACAACGAGACGGCGCGCCGGTACTACACGAAAGCCGATACCCTGCGCGTCTCGATCAGTGATATCGATGCCCGCATCGAACAGCTCGACTACCGCGCGCGCAATCTGCTGCGGGATGTGAAAAAGATTGGGCCGTCGCTCAAGGAAGTTCGCGTCAAGCTGCGCCCGGATTGGGTTCCCGTCTGGATTAAGAATCCCCACGAATTTCGGCCCACCACGCGCATGCCGCGCTTCCGGTGGGACGAAGAAGAAGATGAAGAGCTGCAACCCGTGTCTGCCTTCATCTGGCAAGCGGGACTGGAAGCCAAGCTCCCCGCACAGCCCGCCGGCGATGCGGCGAAAGGCAGGGAAAGCTTCGAAACGCGCGGCTGCATGGGCTGCCACTCGGTGGGTGAGGGCTCGAATGCCGTGGGCGGGACTTTCGCCGCCAACTTGACCCGGGTGGGAGAGAAAGACAACTACGATTACCTGGTGCGCTGGATCCACAACCCGCGCGAGCGGACGCGACCGTATTGCTCCTTCGAGAAGCGCGACCTGACCGAGCAGGACTACAAGAAGCACGGCCTGCCGTTTGTCTTCGACCTCGACCATACGAAGTGCCCGAACGACGGCCACGAATTGCAGGTCGAGCAGATGACCGTCATGCCCAGCCTACGCTTGTCGCTCGAGGAGGCGCGCGACATCGCCAGCTACCTGATGACGCTGAAGCAGAAGGAACCCAGCTCTTACGCCAAGGCAGATTTCCTCAACGACCCCAAGCTGGCGGCCCGGGGCAAGGCGGTTGTGAAGCGTTACGGCTGCGCGAGTTGCCACGAAATCGCGGGCCTGGAAGACGAGGGGAGAATCGGCACCGAGCTGACCAAGGAAGGCTCGAAACCGCTCGAGCAGATCGACTTTGCACTTTTCGTAAGGGAGGCGCGAGAAAAGAATTGGTACAGCCATAAAGGCTTCTTCGAACACAAGCTGGCCAAGCCCGAGATGTTCGACGAGGGCATGATCAAGGCGGAGGGCGAAGAGTTGAAGATGCCCAACTTCGACCTCAAGCCCCAGGAAATCTCCGCCCTCACCACGTTCCTGATGGGCAGCGTGGACCCCACTCTGCCGAAGCGCTACTTCGACCAGCCGGAGGACTACCGCAAGGACGTCCAGGACGGCTGGTGGCTGGTGAAAAAATACAATTGCATGGGCTGCCACCAGTTCAAGGTGGGGCAGGACTCGGCGCTCATGCAAAACCCGCGCTACCAGACGCCGGAGTGGAAAGACCAGTTGCCGCCCAAGCTGCTGGCCGAAGGCGCGCGCGTCACGACGGAGTGGCTGATGAAGTTCCTGCCCAATCCGGCAATGAGTGACACCGACACGAACCGCAACGGGGTTCGGCCCTACCTGAAGGCGCGGATGCCGACCTTCTACTTCTCGCCCCTCGAAGTACGAAAATTGGTGCGCTTCTTCCAGGCCCAGTCGGCGCAACCGGTCCCCTACATTCCGGAGAAGCTCGATCCGCTCACGGGGCAGGAACTAGCCCTGGCGCGCGCACTCTTCACCAGCCGCGCGGCGCCTTGCCTGAAATGCCACGCCACCGGAGACGCGGCCCACGATCGGTTCGCGACCGCGCCCAATTTCCTGCTGGCGCGCGACCGTCTGAAGGCCGGATGGACCAAACGCTGGCTGCTGGATCCCTCCATGATCAGCCCGGGCACCGCCATGCCTTCGGGATTGTTCAAGCGTGACGGCAGCCGCTGGGTCTTCTCCGGACCCACGCCGCCGATCTTCGGCGGGTATGCGGGAGACCAAGCCGATCTTCTGGTACGCTATATGTTCGAGATTACTCCTGACGAGCAGCGCCGGCTGATGGGCATGAGCGCCGGCGCCGTAGCGTCCGGCGGGAGGAACCCTGGCCGAGATCCGGGGAACAACACTTCCAGGCTGCGACCCGGCCCCGTCGCCACGCTGGCACGAGCTCACCAGGAGCAGGTTCAGCAATAAATTCTCAGAGAAAGGCATCAAAACATGATTCAACGAAAACTCTTTTTGACTCTTTGCCTCGTCGTTGCGCTCGTGCTGGTTGGTTGCGGGCAGAAAGAAACGCCGGCTCCGGAAGAGACCGCCGGCCCAACCGAGCAGGCCGCGCCGCCAACGCCGATCGATCAGGCCACCGTGGCCAGCGTTACCGGCAAAGTGGCCTTCCAGGGCGCCAAGCCGAAGCTGGCCCGCATCATGATGGATCAGGATCCCGTCTGCGTGCAGAAACACAGCGGCCCGGTTCTGGCGGAAGATGGCGCCGTCAATGACAACGGCACCGTCCCCAACGCTTTTGTCTACGTCAAGGCCGGAGCGGAGAAATACAATTTTGCTGTTCCCACGGAATCGGTCGAACTGGATCAGGACGGGTGCGTGTATAAGCCGCATGTGGTCGGTGTTCAAGTGGGACAGACACTCAGAATTCTGACCAAGGATCCCACGACGCACAACATCCATCCTATGCCCAAGGATAACCGGGAGTGGAACATGTCCCAGGCGCCCAACGCCGCACCGCTCGAGCAGAAGTTCTCACGCCCGGAAATCATGATTCCCGTGAAGTGCAATCAGCATCCATGGATGAAGGCGTACATCGGCGTGACTAAGAATCCCTTCTTCGCGGTGACCGGGAGCGACGGCACCTTCACCATCAAGGGCCTGCCTCCTGGTGATTACACGATTGAGGCTTGGTCGCCGGCCTTTGGTACCCAGGAACAGAAAGTGACCGTGGGAGCGAAAGAGTCCAAGACTATCGAATTCACCCTCAAGAGTTCTTAACGGAGTGTGAGAGCTCCGCTTCGGGGGGCCGAAGGAGGGCTGCCTCGGCCCCCGTTCGCGTCCGGCGAGAAAAGTAGAGAGGCTGGTGTTTGACCCGGGCGTGTGGGACAAAATGTCTCTTGCGGTTGGACTCCCTTTCCTGCGAAACTGGTTTGGGTGTGTAAGCAGGGCGATTTAATTTAACACTTCCCATCAAATCCCAGAGTCTTGCGGCCAAGCCTCGGGAATCTTGTCGAGGAGCAATGAACTATGGCGCTGGCGATAGCGCTCGCGGTGGTCATTATCACTTTCCTATCCGGCTATTTCTTCTGGGCGCACACTTGGTGGTTCCCGGTGGACATTTCCACCCACGGCCACGCTATCGACCGCCAGTTCATGCTGACGCTAATCCTCACGGGAGTCATTTTCGTCCTGGCCCAGTGTGCGTTGGCCTACGCCCTCTGGCGTTACCGCGACCGTGGTGACGCGCAAAAAGCGCACTACTCCCACGGAAACAACAAGCTGGAACTCACCTGGACGACCGCAGCGGCCATCATGTTTATCGGCCTCAACCTCATGGGATACCACATTTGGGCGGGAATCCACTTCTTGGGAGCGCAGCCGGGGGCGATGAAAATCGAGGTTTGGGGGCAGCAGTTCGCCTGGTATTTCCGCTACCCCGGGCCGGATGGCCAGTTCGGTCCCAATCACATCGGCAGCAGGTTTGACGCCGCGACGGGCAAGTACATTGAAGACAATAAGGTCAACGATGCGGCGGGAAATTTTCTCGGCCTCGATCGTGACCACGATGCGGCTTCCAAGGACGACATCGTCACGGCTACGCTGGGGATTCCGGTGAATCAGCCGGTCGAGATTATTCTGCGCTCAAAAGACGTCACGCACTCATTTTTCGTGCGCGAACTGCGGCTGAAGCAGGACCTGGTTCCGGGAATGGAAATCCCCATACACTTCACGGCTACCAAAACCGGCCGTTACGAGATCGCCTGCGCGGAATTGTGCGGCCTGGGACATTACAAGATGCGGGCGTTCATGGACGTCATGACCCAAGAGGACTATCAGAACTGGCTACAGAAGATGGCCGAAGCGCAATGAGGCATCCTTAAACCCTAACGGAGAGATAGCCAATGGCAGAGATGCAAGCGGAGATCGTTCACCGGCATGAGGCGCCGAAGGCCTTCGTCTGGAAATACATCTTCAGCCTCGACCACAAGGTGATCGGCATCCAGTATTACTTCCTGGCGCTGTTTTCGGTTTTCGTCGGGCTGGTGCTCTCGATCCTGATGCGCATTCACCTGGTCTGGCCGCAGGCGGCCATCCCGCTGCTCGACAAGCTCTCTCCGCTGGGGGCGCCGGGTGGGGTAATTACTCCCGAATACTACCTCTCCCTGCTCACCCTGCACGGCACGATGATGGTTTTCTTCGTGCTCACCACCGCCCCGCAGAGCGGCTTTGGGAATTACATGCTGCCCCTGCAAATCGGCGCCGAAGACATGGCGTTTCCGCGGCTGAACATGCTTTCCTTCTGGACGACCTTCGCGGGCCTGGTGGTGCTGATGGCCACCTTTTTCATCCACGATGGACCGCCCATCGGCGGCTGGACGTCGTATCCGCCTCTCAGCGCCGTGGGCGGAGTGGCGGGACCGGGAATGGCCGTGGGCGAAACGCTGTGGGTTATCTCCATCGCCATCTTCTGCGTGGCCTCGATGCTGGGCGCCATCAACTTCATCGCCACCACGCTCGATTTGCGCACCCGCGGGCTCTCGCTGATGAAGATGCCGCTTACCTGCTGGTCGTGGTTCCTGACCGCCATCCTCGGGCTGCTCTCCTTCGCCGTGTTGCTGGCCGCGGGCGTCTTGCTCCTGCTCGACCGCGTGGGCGGAACCAGCTTTTTCATTCCCGGCAACCTGATCATCAGCGACAAGATCATCAATCACTCCGGCGGCTCGCCGCTGCTGTGGCAGCACCTGTTCTGGTTCTTCGGTCACCCCGAAGTGTACATCGCCATTCTGCCGGGCATGGGCGTCACGTCGCATGTCCTTTCGACCTTCGCGCGCAAGCCCATCTTCGGCTACCGGGCCATGGTGTACGCCATGTCGGCGATCGGCTTTCTGGGCTTCGGCGTTTGGGGCCATCACATGTTCATCAGCGGCATGAGCCCGTACTCGGCGTTCGCCTTCTCCATCTTGACGATGGCCATCGGAGTTCCTTCCGCCATCAAGACGTTCAACTGGATCGGGACGCTGATCGGCGGCAAGATTCGCTTCACCACGCCGATGCTGTTCTCCATCGGTTTCGTTTCGCTGTTTGTGACCGGCGGGCTGAGCGGCATTTTCCTCGGCCAGCCGGCCGTGGACATCTACTTCCACGACACATACTTCGTGCTGGCGCACTTCCATCTGATTATGGGTGTGGCCGCCATCTTTGGGATCTTCACCGGAACCTATTTCTGGTTCCCGAAGATGTTCGGCCGCATGATGAACGAGACTCTCGGCAAGATCCACTTCTGGATTACGTTCATCGGCGTGTACGCCATCTTTATGCCCATGCACTACCTCGGGCTGGAAGGGAACCCGAGACGCTACTCGGAGTTCATCGACAACTTTCTGCTTCCTCTGATGAGCGTTCACAGATTCATTTCCATCGCGGCATTCATCACCGGCGCTGCGCAGCTCCTTTTCCTGTTCAACCTGTTCTGGAGCCTGTTCAAGGGGAAGAAAGCGACTGAGAATCCGTGGGAAGCCACCACCCTGGAATGGACGGTGCCTTCACCACCGCCGTTCGACAACTTCGCCGGCAAGCATCCCACCGTCTATCACGGCGCCTACGAATTCAGTGTGCCGGGCGCGGAGAAGGACTACGTGATGCAAAACTCGCCGGAAAAGGTGGAGACGGGGCATTAGGGAGAAGTCAGAAGTCAGGAGTCAGAATTGAGGAGTGAATGGGATCAACGGTTCTAACGCCGACTAAACCTGAGAAGGCCGGAAAGCGGGGCGACTCTGGCCGCGACGGCGGTTTTGGCGGGCCGGGCGGAAGCGGCGGCTGGCACGAGCATCGCGTTCCCGTGCGGACTTACCGCCTCGGCATGTGGTTCGCGCTGACCGGCATTGTGATGTTGTTCGCGGCGTTCACCAGCGCGCTCGTCGTGCGCAAAGGGATGTCGCTGGACTGGGTCTCGGTCGCCTTCCCGCGCGTCCTCTGGTTGAACACAGCCGTGCTTGTGGCCAGCAGCGTAACCCTCGAACTCTCGCGGCGGGCGTTGGCGCGTGGTGTGACGGGGCGTTTCACCGGCTGGCTTTATGCCACGCTGGTTCTGGGGCTGGCATTCCTCGGCGGTCAATTGGTGGCCTGGCAGGAACTTACTTCCCGGGGAGTCTATCTGGCCACCAATCCCAGCAGTTCGTTCTTTTACGTGCTTACGGCCGCGCACGGCGTGCACCTGTTGGGAGGCGTCATGGGTTTGGGATACGTCGTGTTTCGCGCCGGGGACATCGCTCGGGGCATGGCCAGGCCGACTCCGGTGGAAGTCACCGCGATCTATTGGCACTTTATGGACGCACTCTGGATCTACATCTTCTTTCTGCTTATGAGGTGGTCTTAGGATGGCTAGTCACGAAGCTGTGAGTGCACATTTTCACGATGTCGCAATATCCGAATCCGCGTGGGGAGGCGGTGTTAAGCCGTTTGCCACAGGCTCCAAAAAGCTGGGCATGTGGCTCTTCATCATCTCCGACGCCCTCACCTTTTCCGCCCTGTTGATGGCGTACAGCTATGTGCGAGTGGCCAGCGTGGACTGGCCGACGCCGTTCGAGTTCTACCCCGCCCTCATCAAGGCGACGGTGATGACGGTGATTCTTCTGACCAGCTCCGTGACCATGGTCATGGCCGTGCGCGCGGCGAAAGTGGGGACGCGGGCGAGCGTCGTCAAGTGGCTGCTGGCCACGATGGCCGGCGGGCTGCTGTTCGTTGGCATCCACGCCACAGAATGGGCCGGCTTGATTGCAGAGGGTGTGCGGCTCTTCAGGAACCCCTGGGGCGCCCCGTTGTTTGGCGCGGCGTTTTTCACCCTGACCGGCTTGCACATGACCCACGTGTTCGTCGGGGTTTGCTATCTGGGCGTGGTGTGCGCTTTGGTTGCCAAGGGGAAGTTGACGTCCGAGGACGTGGAAGTCAGCGGGCTTTACTGGCACTTCGTTGACCTCATCTGGATGTTCATCTTCCCGCTCGTTTACATTCTCAACATCAAGATGGGTTAGTTGCCGGAGGCTTCATGAATCAGACGTCTGAGCACGGGCACGCGGAGGCGGGTGTCAAAATCTTTCTGTACGTGTGGTTCTGGCTGCTGGCGCTCACCGGCGTCGAGGTCTTCCTCGGTTATGAACATTTGGGAGTGAAGCTGATGCTGGGCTTGCTGATGGGCCTCTCGGTCATCAAGGCAGCGCTGATCATCTCCTATTTCATGCATCTCCGTTACGAGAAGCCGAGTATGGCGTTGGTTTTGATGCCGGCGCTCGTAATCGTCATCGCCCTGATGTTCATGGTGTTTCCCGACAGTTTCCGCCTACTGCATATGAGACCGTAGTAGGGCAGGAAGCCAGTTGGACGTAAGTCGCTTGTGAGTTTGAAGATGAAAACGAGAAACTTGAAACTCGAAACTGGAAACTGGCGCAGGACGGCACGTTGCCCGATTTTCAATTTTCCATTTTCGCGTTTCCTTGTCGGTTTGAGCGCTTGGCTGACCCGGCTGGGGGTTGCGGTCGTGGCTCTCGCGGCGTCGTCTACGGCTTACGCCCAGAGCTGTGCGATGTGCTACACCAGCGCCGCGGCTGCCAAAGCGGGCGCCATTCAGGCGCTGCGGAGCGGCATCCTGATTCTGGTGGTTCCCGTGGTGCTGATGTGCGGCGTAATCGCCGTGGTGATTTTCCGCCGGCGCAACCAGTCCGATGAAGACGCGGACTGGACCGAAGAAGAGGACCGCGAATTGAGAAGCTTGTTCGCCCGCATGGGACCGGTCGAGCAGCAGGAAGCGGGCAGCCCCGAGGTTGAGTCGCACTCTCCAGTTTCCTGACCCTGGGTTGTCAGTGGATCGAGCTGGTGGAATCAGGACTCTGCGCTGAACCTGCCGGATCTGAGTTGACGATGAGCACGCAAAAAGACAATTCCTGGTTGCACGCCTACGCGGTCTTCCTGGCCTGTGCAACCTTCTTACTGGTCGTTGCCGGGGCGTTGGTGACCTCCAACGACGCCGGGCTTTCCGTTCCCGACTGGCCGACTTCCTTCGGCACTTTTCGCATGCCGCGCATGGTAGGGGGCGTCCTCTACGAGCACGGCCACCGGATGATCGCGGCCACCGTCGGACTGCTGACGGTGATCCTGGCCGTCTGGATGTGGCGGAAGGAGCCGCGACGCTGGGTACGACGGGTGAGCGGGATTGCCGTGCTGGCCGTGATCGCCCAGGGTGTTCTGGGTGGGATCACGGTGCTTTTCTATCTGCCCGTGGCGATTTCAGTCGGGCACGCGACCCTGGCGCAATCCTTCTTCTGCACCACGGTTAGCCTCGCTTTCTTTACCCGCGCCGATTGGCGATGGGATGAGGCGAAGATGGAAGACCTCTTCGCGCCTTCGCTGCGGCAACTGTCGGTTATGACGACGGCCGCCATTCTTCTTCAACTCGTCCTGGGAGCAGCTTTCCGACACAACGGTATCGGAATCGTCCCGCACATCGTCGTCGCCATGCTCGTGACCCTGATGGTTACCTGGACGGCGATGAGGGTCTTCACGAAGTTCTCCTCTGAGCGGCGGCTGGTGCGATGGGCGGCGACGCTCGTGGGCCTGTTGGTGGTGCAACTGTTCCTAGGAATTGGCGCTTACATGATGAAGCTTGCGGCACGGAACGCACCTCAGCCCTTGCCACCCGTGGTGAACATTACGACCGCGCATGTAGCGGTCGGAGCGCTGGTCCTGGCCACGAGTGTTGTCCTGGCGCTGCAGGTCTTCCGGCTGGTTGCCCCGATTCATCGGGGCGCCCCATCATTCGGCGAAGCGTCGCAGAAGGCTGCTGCATGAACAGCGGAGTACACACAACGGATGGAACGGCTCTCGCGAAGGCGGGCGGGACGACCGCATGGCTTTCAGCCCTCGCCGACTATTGGGTTCTGACCAAGCCGGAAGTCAACTTCCTGGTGGTCATGAGCACGCTCGTCGGCTTCTACCTGGGCACGCGCGGACCGTTGGACTGGGTGCGGCTTGTTCACACCCTGCTGGGCACGCTGCTAGTGGCCAGCGGCACCGCCACTCTCAACCAGCTTATTGAGCGTGATGCCGACGCCCTCATGCGACGCACCGCTGGCCGCCCCTTGCCGGCGGGAAGGTTAAGCCCCGTTGAAGCCTTGGTCTTCGGGTTGCTGCTCTCGGTTGCGGGCGGCCTCTATCTCTGGCTGGCCGTGAACCCGCTGGCGAGCTTCCTGGCGCTTGCCACGCTGGTTTCGTATCTCCTCATCTACACGCCGCTCAAGAAGAAGACGCCTTGGTGCACGTTCGTCGGGGCCTTCCCAGGCGCGATGCCGCCTCTCATCGGCTGGGCGGCGGTTTCAGGCAGCCTGAGCCGGGAAGCCTGGGTTCTCTACGCCATCCTGTTTTTCTGGCAGTTCCCCCACTTTCTCGCAATTGCTTGGATGTACCGCGAGGACTACGCGCGCGCCGGCCTGCTGATGCTTCCGAAAGATGATGTGGAGGGGAAAGCCACGGGCCGTCAAATCCTCGGCTACGCGCTGGCGCTTCTGCCTGTCAGCTTGATTCCCGTGTGGACGGGCCAGTTGGGAGTGTCTTACTTGGTTGGGGCGATTGTTCTGGGGCTGATGTACCTATCCGCAAGCGCGCGCCTCGCTTCTTCCAGAACCAACGTGCGGGCAAGGCGACTTCTCTTGGCCTCGATTGTTTATCTGCCGCTGGTTTTCGCTTTGATGATGATTGATAAGGTCTCGGTTTAGGCCTTCAGAGCCCCTTCGCTGAGCCGGACTTTCTCTTCCAACCTCGCGATCGTCTTATCCAACCACCGCAGGAGGGCCCCTTCGGCCTTGTCCCGGTCGTTCTCTTCTTCCAGCGAAGCGATCGTGTCACCTTGCTCCGTCAGGGGTATGAAATGGCAGGGGATATCGTGCTCGCGCTCGCCCTCGGGAACCCATCCCCAAAGGAGGCATTCGTTGCAGGGGTGTTTCTTGACCAGCTCGCCGAAGTTGAGGCAAGTGACCGAATCGCGGAAAAGGGTGGTGGGCTTCCAGGGGGTCCGGACGGATCGGCCATACCCACCGTCCTTCAAAATGTCTCTTTCCAGCTTCAATTGCTCTATAATCTCCTTGAGGTCAGTCGCCATGGCTGCTTGCCTCCTCTGGGGTGTCGGAATTGCCTCACCCAGAACAAGAGCGAAAAATCCGCTCGTTATGGGAGAGCAATTTGATTACCAATGCTATTCTGCTGAAAAAACAAGGGATAGTAGGCGCGG
>Ga0315281_10002229_pt1 | contig 28813 bp, 39 predicted proteins | sample YL17G07_0_MG_FD_204540 | JGI IMG/M metagenome (GOLD analysis project Ga0315281, IMG submission 204540) | Sediment microbial communities from Yellowstone Lake, YNP, Wyoming, USA - YL17G07_0 | ecosystem: Environmental > Aquatic > Freshwater > Lake > Sediment | place: USA: Wyoming | collected...
ACCTTGTGCTTGCCGTAGAAAATTCTGCCGGGACTGGCTTTGTTACGGGTGGTCTTGCGTATGGAGGTGTGGTAGGTACGTTGAATGCCACGCCTTTAGAGTTGGTGACCAACGCAGTTGTGAGAGCTTCTTTTGACTCCGCAGGTGCAGGAACAGTTTCGGGGTCTTGGGACAAGGCTGGAACTGCTTCCATCACCACGGATTCTGCGGGTATAAACACCACTGAAACGGTTGTCGTGAAAAGCGGTGTGCTGTCCGCAGACCGTTTGGTAGCAGGTACAGTGCTTCGCGTTGTGATGTTGGGTACGTGCACAGCATCCGCAGCCAACACCAGTACATTCCAGATTCGCATTGGTACGGCTGGAAGCACTGCTGACACCCTTGTGTTCTCTGGAGTTACTGCCACCTCAGCGACCACAGGAACGGCTATTCCTTTCCGAGCAATCTTGGAATTGACTGTGCGAACCACAGGGGCTAGTGCTACTGCTATGGGGTTCTTGACTGTGGAGACCACGGGTGGCACAGCCACAGGCATTTCTATCATCCCTGTGCAGGTCATACTGCCGACCATGACCACGTTCAATACCACCACGGCTAGCAACATCATTTCGGCCACTTACAAGTCTGCGGCTACCACCACTACGTGTACCTTCAAGGAAGCGTTCATTGAAGTGGTTTACAAGTAACACAGGAGACAATCGTGATTAACCTAGACAGTACAAAAGTAAAAGCTTTTCTAGAGGGGGCCGTCACCGTGGAATCGGTAGACAAGGCCGCTGTATCGGACATCAGGTTCAACTACAGTAGAAACACTGTCTTCATTTGGGTTCACTATGGGGCTTTGGTTTCAAGCGTCTTGTCTGAGAGTAATAGGGCAGCGCCTTTGCTGCTAGAAGTTGACCTCTCTACAGGGGACGTTCGTTCTTCGGGGCAGGTCTTAGGAACGCTTTCGTCTGCACAGCTAACAAGTTTCCAAACCACAGCCAAGAACTTGAGGAACAATGCAGAGACGTTCTTGGTAAATGTTGGGTTGATTGTTGGCACTCAAACAGCTTGGTAACGTTTTTCATCCCTTGAGGACTCAATGAATATCACCGTAATTCAAAAGAGCGGACTGAGTACGCCAGATAGCTTTAGCGCACCCATAACCCCTCTCGAAATGTCGAGCGGTGTGTCTTTAACGTCCTCTCTGGTGTTTCAAAGCACGGCTCCGGGAACCAACGCTGACTACATCAAGTACTTGTTTGACCGAGCAGTTAGAACAGACACTCGCAACGAACCTACGACGCTTGACTTCACTCTGGTCAATTGGGATGGCAACCTGCAATTGTTGCATCGAGGAAATTACATCGTTCTCAACACTCTCACCTATCCCAACTGGTTTACCGGGTATGTGACCAGTGAGCCGGAATTGACATACCTTGGTACTACGAAGCGTGGCGGAGTAATCATCCCGGTATGGGGCTACGTCTACCAAGCGACGGATTCCACGTTCATCCTTAACCAGCAGCCGTTGGGCCTCATGCCTCCCTTCGTCAACACGACGCAGGGGGCGATTCTCCGTGCATTGGCGCAGAGATTGCAGCCCAACAATTTCAACGCCGCTTCCATCCAAGACGGAAAGCTGATAGCGCGGTACGTGGTCGCTCCTGACAAGTACTTCTCGGATGTGGTAAAAGAGTTTGCAGAGGCGGCGTACTACAGGTTTTACGCGATAGGTAATGCTCTCTTTTTCGAGCCTGCCGCGTCTTCTCCTACCAACCTAATTGTGGATGGGAATGACAAGCATTTCACACCCTCCGACCTCAGCATCAAGGCGGCGCAGGAAGCCGTGTATAATGACGCTGTTGTGCTTGGGGGAATAGAACCCCAAGGCCGAATGAACGAGTGGTTCTTAGGAGACGGGTTCACCGCCCGCCTGCCCCTCATCTCTAGCGTGTATGGTGCAGACAGTTCCATCTTGTTAGACGATGACTTCGGGGCCTCGAACATTGACACTTCAAAGTGGTCAGTGTTTGACACTGTTAACAACTGGCTACGAGTGTTCAACGGTTACTTGAACGCCATCGGTGGTAACAATGACGGCCTTTACACTACTTATCTGACCTCCGCCAATCTCCTTCCGATGGAAGGGGCGCTGCGGCTGACACACGGGGAATACGATTTTGTTTCGGCCTCTAGAGGAATCATCTGCGGCCTCTGGACGAACGCACCCAATTCGACATACACCGGGTGTCTGTATGCCGTCGCGTGCTCCAAGAGTGGCGCGAACACCGTTCTCAACCCTGTAGCTGCGGGTGTGCTCGATACCACCCAAAGCTTCACAGTGGACTACACGAAGCGGTATGTGCTGCGTACGCTCGTGACATTCACTAACGCCACCCGCCTCACCAGCAGCTATTCGTACCTGAACTCAAGTGGCGCGGTGGGGAGTTACGGCGGTGGCACCACAGCAGACACAGCAACCTATCAAACCATCATTGTTGAGATTGACCCGACCACAGGCAACATCACCAAGACAATCAATTGGCAGAATGCAAATGTTGCGTTGACCTCGAATCAGTACTTTGCTTACTACGTTCCTCTGGCTTTGGATGACTTGCATTGCACGGTCACAGGAATCACCATCAGCACCCCGATGCAGGTGCAGTTGAAGCTGCTCTACAAGAACGGCCTTGGATACACCCTGCAAGGCTCTGGCGCTGGCATCACAGGCACGGCAGACGCCTGCCAGTTCGTCTACCAGCCCCAGACCGGGGACGGAATATCCATCTGCCGCGTGACCAGCATCGTCAATACCAACGCAGATGCTAAGGCGGGCTTGATGGTTCGCCAGAGCACTGCCGTCGGTGACCCGATGGCAGGCATCTTTGTGACCCCTACGAATGGCGTGGAGTTTGTCACGCGGGCAACCGCAGGAGCTTCGGCAGTAGTTACGACTGTGGCAGGCATCACTACTAATGTTTGGCTCAAGCTGTCCATTGTGGGTGGGTTGTATTCAGGGTATTATTCTGTGGATGGTCTCAACTGGATTCAGGTTGGAACCTCGACGGCCATCACTATGTCTACAACTCTGGTTGGCTTGGTTACTACAGCCACGAACAACAGCGTGAAGACCACTTCCGTCTTTGACCACATCGTAACTCCTAGTGGGACTGGTTCATGGACGAGTGTAGATGTTGGCTCGGTAGGACTCGCGGGAAGCGCAGTCAGCACTGGTGTCATGGCTACTAACGGCATCAGTGCATGGGTTTACAAGATTGTTGGCCCCAACGAGATTGACTCTCTTGACGGCATGACCCCCATAGCGACCATAGTGGATGCCAATAGCGGAGTCACCACGCGAAGCAGTTCGCTTGGGTCTGCGATGTACAACCCCGGCAATGCCGCGTTGCAGTTCTTCAAAGACTCCACGCAGCAAGTGACGCAGGTTCCACAGCCCGGTGACCTCATTCACCTGACGTACCGCAGGGCTGGTGCAGCCCTTGCGCGTGTGTCGAACCTTGTAAACGTTTCTACCGAGGCTGCCGCATGGGGAGACATAGGATTCAGAACTATCACAAAACGTGATTTGAGTCCCCTGCCCCGGACTTCGGCAGAGTGTGAACTAGCGGCTGCGGCCCTCGTTCAAGACATGGGTTACCAGCACTACGAAGGTACTTACAAGGTCACCAACCTGTATAGCATCGCTGGCCACCCTGTGTCGGGCGCTCTTCTGACGTTCCAGAACCCGCGCACGGGCTTCCCCGCCGTGCCTGCGGAAGTCGTAACCGGAGTGAAGAGCACGTTCGTTTCGTCTAAGCCTAGAGAAGTCTTTGAGCATGAGATTTCTTTCGGTAAGCCTGACAAGGTTCGCCAACTGCTGACGGATTTCAGCACACCGACTGACGTGTTCATGCCGCAAGACACGGCGGAGATTCCTGACACGTTTGACTTGGCTTCTCTTGGTAGCACTACCGTATCCGATGTGTTTGCCCCGACGCTTTCTAGTTGGGACAGTAGCTACCTGTACTTCAACACCAACCAAGCCCCTCCGTCTGGTGGTGGCTTCGAGGTCAGGTACACGGACGAGAGTTGGGGCGTGGATGACGCGAAGAATCTCATCACTCGCACCACGGGGCAGACGTTCCAAGTGCCCAGAACGGCGCGAGGTAAGATTTGCTTCGTGAAAGGTTACGACGCCCGCAACAAGCTACTTTACTCGGAAGATTTTACGCAGTCTGCTTGGGTTAAAGGGTCGAGCGCAACTGTTGCGAATAGTACCACAGCCAACCCGGATGCTAACGTCTCTCAGATTTCGGCTATAGCGTTCACAGACGCAGGGGCTAGCGCCTACGTCTACCAAGAGCCGGGAGTTGCTCTCACCAGCACAACTGGTGAGTTCAGCATCTCCGTGAAAGGCACGCCGGGGAACATTGTGCGTGTCGCGCTGGTCAACACCAGTGGCGGCGCTACCCTTGTTTCTGCCGACGTGACGCTATCTTCTACGTGGAAACGAGTCACTGTCACCTACATAGGAGGCGTGGGAGCGCCGGGTAACTTCCGGTGTGTGGTCAACAACACTCCCGGCTCCGTGCAGACTGTCTATGTGACCAGAGCCTCTTTCGAGCTTGCTTCGGTTGAGACTCTGTACTGCAAGACGATGGCGACTACGTACGGCGCAACCTCTCGCTTTGCGGCAGGGTTGCACGTAGAGTTCCCGCTGCTTCCGCCTGCGCCTACAGCGACAGTGGAATACACGAACAAACTAAAGCCCGTGATAACAGTGTCCCTACCTGCGGCTGCCGGAGATGTCTGGGGCGTAGAGATTCGTGACAGCGATAACGTTACTGTCCTGTTCAGCAAAGACCTGACGGCGACGGACTTTGTGCCATCATTTGGATACGATAACAGCACTGTGAAGACGAGGAACTTGTCGTTCTACGTCTACACGTACAACCTGTTAGGGGAGTACAGCGCGTCAGGTTACCACTTAGTAGCGACCATCCCTACCCCTGCTATCAGTGCAGGGCCGACGGTGGATGACTTAACAAAACTGCTGGTGTGGACAGCCACGAACGCTGATGGCTACAAGGTAGAGATTGATAAGGTCAGTATGGCTTTCGGAAGCGAGAGCGTCAGTACGACCTCCTCGAATCCCTACTACGCACTCACGGACACGGACTTCTTCTTTCAGAGATACTTCCGTATCACCCCGTATGATTCGTTGGGTGATGGGACGCCAGCAACGGGTAGTCACGTGTATACGCCTGCCGCTGTCGGTGAGTTCAACGGGAACGAAGCGCAGGTCGTCTCTCCTCCGTCAACGCCCACGACTTCTCCCTCTGTGCCCGCAGCGTATGCAGACTATGCAAGCGACTACGTGACGCACAGTTGGGACGATTACTACAACAACAACCTTCACAACTAGCATAGCGGGGTTGACCCCAATCAGCCCCGTATTCTTCGAGGAACAATGCCCGCATCAACTCAAGTAGCTACCGTGGTGGTCGCAGGTCTCTACACCCCTTCTCGGTATGTAGACAAGTTCATCGTAGAGTGCTACGCCGATGCAGGACTGACTACTAAGGTCACCTTACAAGCCACAGGAGCAGTGTGGAGCACAGGCAGTAGCCAGAACGTGCAGAAGGGCATCCTTGTATTCAAGGGGCTTGCCTACGGCACTACCTATTATTTCCGTGCAGGCGTGGCTTGCCCTATTAGCGGAACGATTGCTTGGTCTAGTACCTACTCGCTGGTTGCTGGTACGGCTACTGGCCCCTCTGCGGTAACTTACACGGGTAGCTACGAGGGTACAACGTCAGGAGTTTACTACACCCTTACGCCTGCAAGCATTCCTAGTGACATTAACAGCTACGACTTCTCTTTTACGCTGGATGGCAGCGTTCCGGCATCTTCTGCCCTGCCTGTAGGTTCCGTGTCTCCGGGGACTACCCTGACCTTCTTTGTGGGAGGAAAGCCCGGAGACCATATAACGACCTACGTGCGTGCTGTCAACACCTCGCAGCAGCGCCAAGTATGGACGAGTTTGGGGACAGTGGGAATCATGGCTGTGCCCAATGATGCCATCGTTCACGTGGGCACCTCTCCCGGCAGCGGGGACAACTACTCCTACCGCCAGTTCTCTGCCGCCACCTATGCCATCGTGACGGGGGACAAACTTGAGTACGACGTGTGGTTCGATTCCAGTTGCCCTGAGTTCAAGGGCGGCATTGACTTCAACTACATCTCTGCGTCCGCGAACTTCCGCGCTTCCGGTCTAAGTGACCAGAATGGCAAGGCTGTGTTGCAGAGCACGGACTTGGTTACTTACGCTAGGGGCCGTTGGTATCACCGAGAGGTTAGCCTTTCGTCGCTGAACGGAAAGACCATTCAGAATTGGGCCACGTTTCTTGAAGGGGACGCGGCTGGTGTCTACAAAGCAAAGTTTGCAAACATTCGCATCACCAATGGCAACACGTTGAAGCTCGACGTGTTCTCCACGTTTGGCATCGCTTCTACTACAGTATGGTCGAATGGCCCCGGAGAGACGTACACCGGAGTCGCCGTACACACGGCGGATGTCTCGATAGGCTCCATCAATACAGCGCAAATGATTGCCGATGCGGTGACAGGAGACATTGCCTATATCACCGCCTCTGCGAGAGATGTAAACCAGAACCTCTTTGGAAACCCACAGATGAGTGGGACTCCGGGGACAACTCTTGCGGCTGCCGCTGTTGCTACTCTTGAAAGCTGGACATACCGGCAGAACGGAAGCAGCCCCACGGACACGCCTGAGTTTAGGAATGGGGGAGAGATTCGTATACCTCCTATCACGGCAGGGAGTGGCACCTATGTCTCTGTAGGACAGACGAAGAACTACAAGCGTTTCTTCCCCGGACTTTACTACGCAGTGCGTGTGTGGGTTCGCAAGGCTTCTAGTGACCCCACGCCAAACGGTAACTTTAACCTCGTAATGAGGGCGTACGATTCTAGCAACAACCTTGTGAGCACTCAGACGATTGCTACACAGGCAGCCTCTGCTATCATAAGCTCACCAATTCTCATTTTTGGTACGTTTCTCTGGAACTTGGTCGCTGGTGCTCAGTACTACTACTTTGGTTTTGAGAATACCAGTACAAACACCTCGCTGTACATCACACAGGCTATGTTGAATCGTGGCAGGCAAATATCTGAGTACACTGAAACCACGGTCTTGACGGACGTAGGGCAGTACGCGTATGAGGGTTATGCTTTTGTGGACGATGGGTTCACGGGTTCCAACAGCACTACCTTGCAGACACACTATCCTGACACGGCTGGCTTTGAATGGGTGAAGAATACTGTAAGCGGCACGGGCGGTCTAGAAATTCAGACGAATGCCATGTACCACAACGCATCAGCCGCTACCAACTTGCTTGTGTACAACAACCGCCGTCCCGCTTTAGGTAATGGGTATGCGGTACAGGCAGGTGTGGTTGTAGCTGGTTCAGGCACAACAAACCAAGTGGGTGTTGTAGCTCGTTACCAAGATACCAGCAATTTCTACGCGGCTTACCTCAGAGCGGACTTAGCTCTGGTGCTAGACAAGAAAGTTGCAGGCACCACAACTAATTTGCAGATTGTAACGGGCATGAGTGCGGCCAACGGTACAATCAAGCTGGTAGTCACAGACAACATTCAGAAAGTGTACTTTAACGGTACGCTGCAAATCAGTCAGGCCGATACTGCCTTGGCTTTCGTTAATACTGAGATGGCGGGTTTGTACTCACAGGTTTCCGCTACCGGAAACCACAACACAGCGGATAACTTCACGGTTACCTATGTGCAGAACGTGGGTACTCCTCCGGCTCCTCCGGCTCCTCCGCCCGGTGGTGGTGGTGGTGGAGACCCTAGCGGGGGAGGTGGCGGCTGCTGCGTTGGAGAGACTTTGATTACGACGCGCAGTGGCGACCAAAGGGTACACTCTCTGTGGAGCAAGTTCGTACTCAACGACTGGTTAGAGCAGGATGACTTGTTGACCTACGATTGGGCGACGGAAACTTGGTGCTACCAGAAGCCTGACAAGATGTGGCTGGCTTCGGTGAAGTCTACCCTGCTCGTGGCGCTTGAGAATGGGATGGTTAACCAATGCTCTGACGACCACGGCATCTTCCATAGCCTTGCCCGGATTGATTGGGATAGGATGGATAGCCTAAGTATCGGTAGCGCCTGCGACACAGTAGCCGGGGTTAGCTCGGTTTGTTCTTTGGACAGAAAGGTGGAAAGCACGGTTGTTTACCACGTGTCCATTCCTCCTTCATGTCTGTACGTAGCCAACGGGGTGTACGCCCACAATATGTCTAAGAATGTGCCACTTTAACCCCAATGAAACCTACGAGCAAAATCGTCAATCGCACTATCTTTCGTGACACACGAGGGCTTAAAACGAAGCAAACCTTTGTGTATGAGGTCAACAGCCGTCGCTGTAACTACAACTACAGCGTGGAGTATGCCCCAAGTGCTTCTGAGGAGCACTTCGCAAGAGACTCTCGTGTACTGGAACAAATGGCTGACGAGCAAGCAGACAAGATGGACGAGTATGACAATGCTTACGGAGTGGTGGTCAGCGCAGCCGGACTGACTGCCGTTGTTGCAGACTGTGCAGTGCACGTAGCTGGCCCTAATTGCTGCCACTTGCTTCTCCGGTTCACTGTGCCTGAAAAGCAAATGCTTGCAGGAAAAGACTTTGAGGCTGGTATGCCCAGACAGCTTCCTACTCTACAGCAGGTGACGGAGTACATCCGTGCATACCTTGCAGACTTGGCCAACGACTAGGTGGGCGTTGACACCCACCTAGTTTTGGTGTATACTGGTACTAGACTCGACAAGCTGTTCAGAGGGGAACACAGTCTTGTGTAGTACTTTCCCATAAACTACCAACCTGTAACACCGCACTCATAACGCGGGCATTCCGTTCTGGCGTGCCCGCATATCTCATTTTAAAAGGAACCACGTGTCCGCAATCGTAGTTTTATCAATTATTGCTATCGTCGTCTCTGCCTTAGTGGGCACAGGCGCGATAGCTTTTGTATTCAAGTACGGAGTTCGTTTGGCTGTGCTTGAACAGTTGTTCACTGCCAAGAAGCAAGACTTGGATAGCGTACGGTCGAGTCAGGAAACCTTCAATACACGGCTCTCCTTAGTGGAGAGCGCGGTCATTGAGATGAAGCAGATGCTTCCTGAGTTGCACAAGGTGTCCTCCATGTCTGACAAGTTAGACAGGCTGGTAGAAGGTCTGGGCAGTTTTATGCCTCGCCCTGAGATTAACGCGAAGTTGGGCGCGCTAGACCAGCGTGTTACTAAGGTGGAGTTGCTGCAAGAAGCTTCTTAGTTTGAGGAATCAATGGCTACAGTGAAACGAGATGCGTTCAAGGTCGAACGCAACGTACAGATAAGCGCCCTTCAAGAAACTCTTAACGCAGCGGCCAGAACGAATTGGCGGCTCATAGCATTCATACCTAGACGCTTGATAGGGAAGAAGGAATCTGTGCACCTCGTTTGGGCCAAGTCCGAGACCATATCGGTGAAAGACCCGGTAGACGCCATCATTGAAGCTGCGATGGAACGTGACGGGTAAAGCACTTGACAACATCTGCCGTTTGGTGTATGATAGTAGTTGATTAGCTCAGTCAGCTTGAAAACGAGGGCGGGGCTTAAATGCGCCCCGCTCATCCATCCCAAAGGAACACTCTTGCGAAAATCAGAGTCACAGGCAGTCAAAGACGCTCGTTTGGTTGAGCGGCTACAGATGGATAACGCTCGGTTGCGGGAACTCAACCGAAAGTATGCCCGCAACACTGGTCTGACTTTCGAGGTAGTCATTGACGAACTTCGAGAGTTCTTGGCCGCTGACAAGACCTTCAACGCTTTCTTATTTTCCCCCACCGCAACACCCCACCATAAACCTATTGCGGAGTCCGTCTTTGACAAGGAACACTCTGAGATTGCTGGCCTAGTAGTTAGCGACATCCAACTAGGCGAGACCATCACGCTTGAGCAGACGAACGGAATGAACAAGTTCAACTCTGTCATCGCTGCCAACCGTATGTACAAGCTGGTTGAGAAGTTTAAGCGCATCGTGCGCGGCCATCAGGCCATGTACAAGATAAACAAAATTTGGCTGCTGCTTCTTGGAGACATCATCAACGGCTCCATCCATGATGAGTTCATCCTTACGAACGATTTGCTCGACATCCCGGCTACCGTTCTAGCCTCCCGCCTCATCATCATGCTCATCTACGAGCTTCTGGAACTCGGCCTTCCAATCGAGATTGACACCATCGTTGGTAACCACGGCAGAACTCTTACCAAGATGCCAGCCAAGCGTCAGGCGCACACCAGCTTCGACTGGATTGTGTACGTGATGGTGCAGGAGCACTTCGCTGCCAAGGCAGAGTACAAAGACCGTGTGAAAATCCGCATCCACACTGGCAAGTTCGGCTTTGTAGAGCAGTTCGGTCATCGCATCGTCATTGAGCATGGCTACGGTGCGGCTTCTGGCAAGGAAGATGAGTTGCAGTCACGCATCCGTGACATCTTTGACAGCCCGGTATATCGCAAGGCGACTGGACTCAAAGGTACGGCTGTGGACTTCATCATCATCGGAGACAAGCACAACTTCAAGCTCGGTGAGCGGTACTTGGTCAACGGGTGTCTACCCGGCTCCAACGAGTTCGGCTTGGAGTTACGGATGCCTTCTATTGGGGCCATCCAGACCATGTTTGGCATCAGCAGGCACAGGATTCCTTCGTGGACGTACCCACTCGATGTCGCAGACGTGCTGTCGGAAAAAGCAGAGAACGGTTTGAGCACCTACGCGAAGCAGTTCATGGCAGAGCACGGCAGATGAGGTGTAGAAAGTGTTCTGCACTCGCGGTAGAAGGAAAGACGCAATGCCAGAAACACTTGGATTATTGCCGCGAGTACCAGCGTAAGTATAGGCCGAATTACAAAGAATACTTTCTAAAGCGTCGTCAGGCAAATAAAGAAGACATCTTAACCGTTGAGCGTTCCTATCGTCTTAACCTTCGCATGGCGGTTATTGAAGCCTATGGTGGGCGGTGTGTTTGCTGCGGTACGACGCACGTACAGTTTCTTTGTGTTGACCATATCAACGGAGACGGAGCCAAACATCGAAAGGCTTTGTTTGGTAAATCGGTAGGCGCTGCGGGCACAAAGTTTTACCGCTGGCTTAAAGCGAACGGCTTTCCGTCAGGGTTCCAGCTTCTTTGCTGGAATTGTAACGCTGCGAAACATTTTTATGGCTGGTGTCCGCACCAACAGGAGAAAACTAAGTGAACATTGAACTTTACAAGGGGTCAGTAGTTCAGGACGGGGCACGCGCTACCGTGCTGTTGCCCTACGTTGAAGAAGACATGAAGAAGGGTGACACGGTACGACTGGTGAACGCTGTGATGGACGTGCTGGCCACGGCTGTCGTTGAGGGTATTGAAATCGTGCCCTTTTCGGTCGTCCAGAATGTTCAGCTTGTTGACAACGTTCATCCTGAGTTGCGCCACTGGTCGAATGCCTTCGCGTTCTTGCAGGCGAGGCACTTAGAGTTTCAGCAGACGGAGAATGTGACGCTGGTTACCTTTATTCCGACTTTGCAACCTGTGCAGACACACAAGGAAGAGGCAGAGGGGTTGGATGTCGAGTTCGAGGCAACAGAAGGGATTGAGGAAGATGGAAACTAAGATTAAGAACAGGCTGGCTACTTTTGTGGCGTTCTTTCTGGTAGTGCTCAGCGTGGTCTGCGCTATGGCCTTTGCTCCTGCGACGTTCACACTGCTTGTCTATCTGTTCAACGCTTTCTTCCATTGGAGCTTTGGGTGGGCGTGGTTGGGACTTCGCAAGACTGTGACCATCGGCATTGTGTTGGGTGTCATTAGCTGGTTTATCCCGAATAAGAAGTAACAGGAGAGCATGGAAACACTCATCGTTGGTTTTGGTTTCAAGGCACGCAATGGGAAAGATACCGCAGTGCAGGCCATTCTTGACGCACGGCGCGAGAAGTTCGATGTCCGTCGCTATTCCTTCGCCTCGGCTCTTAAGCGAGAGGTGACTGAGGCCGCTGACAAATGTGGTGGGATGTTGGGCTTGATTACCCGCTTGCAGCTTGGTGGAGTAATCCCTGAGCTTGGCTTCCGCCTGCCTAATGGCCTACCCTTGTGGGTGACCTACGAACCAGATGCTACGGTGGACGCGGAGAACCCTTATGGCAAGCAGAGAACCTTGCTGCAATGGTGGGGCACAGAACTGCGTCGTAAAACAGACCCGTTCTATTGGGTAAAAGCACTTGACAAGCGCCTCAAAGCGGAGTCGCCACAGGTTGCTCTCATCTCAGACGTTCGTTTCCTGAACGAGGTCTTCTGGGTGAAGCACTACGCCGGGGATACCGTGAAGGTAGTCCGATATGGCTACGAAGACATCTTGGCCTCGTCTCATGCCTCTGAGCATGAACTGGAGAACTATCTGTTCGACTACGAAATCAGCGTACTTGATGGGGAAGTAGCCCAACTCAAGAAGGACGCCGTGACTGTCTTTGACTTGATTATCGAGGAGCGAACCTTGCCTAAATACAAGCCAGAAGACTTCGAGCAATCAGAAGCACCTACTTCCTAATACGTCGAGGCTCCAATGAATACCGAAGTGGAAAAGATTGTGAAGGGGAACACCACTGTCTTCCGTGGTGGGCCGTTCAAGGAACTTGTCAAAGCATACAGCAGCGACCGTATGCAGAGAGACCCCACGTACAGAGACGCCGTTTACAAAGCCATTGCGGAGCGCAGGAAGCAGCGCCCTGCTGCCAAGAAAGAGGGGGCAGCGTGAGACGTTTTCTTTTAGGGGCAGTTCTTGTTGTTGCGTTGTCGGTAGGGGCGCTGTTGGCCAGACCCTCCTTTATGTCAGCCTCGCACCTCATTGAGCAAGATACTTTGTTTGGCGGGGGTCATTGCACGGCTACTGCCGTTGGGCCTCATGCCCTACTCACTGCCTCACATTGCGAGGAGCCTAGTGAGGAAATCTACGTGGATGGGGAGGAGGCAACAATCGTAGAAATCATCAGAGATAGCCATGACCACTCGATTCTGCTGTTGCAAGGCATAGAGTTCCCCGCTGTAGCAGATGTTTCCGATGCTGGCCCTTCTGACATAGGAGACGAAGTTGAGATGAGTGGAAACCCAGCAAGGTTTGTGGACATTTACCGACATGGTTACGTAGCTGGCATAGAGGAAACCTTTGTTAACGCGCCTTCCAAATACTTATACGACCTTCATGGGTTCTTCGGAGACTCTGGGGCTGCTGTGTTCCACAAAGGGAAGATAGTGGGAGTCATAAGCTTCTTGGTGGTGGAAGAGAGCCACGAAGAGAGGTTCAGTCTCATGGGAGGGTTCAGTCTGGCCTTTACCAAACAACAGCTTGCGAGAGCGAGGGTGTTTTGAGCGAAGTACCTAAAATCATAGCTGTAGACTTTGATGGGACGCTGTGCCACTTCGATTACCCCGACATAGGGGCCATCAAACCCGGTGCAAGAGAAGCCCTTGTTCGTCTCAAAGAGCTTGGCTACTACATCGTCATCTATTCATGCCGTAGCTGTTTGTGGTCGCCTGAAATCTTCGGAGACCCCGACGAGGACTTGTACGACATCCCCAACCGCAAACTTGTGAAGGCGATGGAGAAGTGGCTGAACGAGCACGACATCCCGTATGACGAAATTGACTATGGTCAGAAGGGTAAACCTACAGCGCGGGCGTACATTGACGATAAAGGTGTGCGCTTTGAGGACAACTGGCCAGAAGTGGTTCGGTTCATAGAAACATTCGATGCAAAAGGCAAATGAGCACAGCCATATGGCACGCAGAGTAACTCCTACCTATTGCTCGTGGTACGCAGCTAAGACACGTTGCTTTAACCCACGTCAGGCGCAGTATAAAGACTACGGTGGACGAGGCATAACAATGTGCCCACGGTGGAAGAATAGCTTCGCTGCGTTCTTAGAAAACATGGGAGAGCGCCCTGTTGGTATGACACTAGACCGAATTAACAACGATGGTCACTACGAACCCGGCAATTGCAGGTGGGTGAGTCGAACAATGCAAACTAGGAATAGAGTGAGAGGAGTTTCATGGACGTAACAGTAGACAACTACAAGGCAGAACTGTCTGCCCTAGCACACAAACACGCGCACGTGAGCTTTGGCTTGATTGGTGTGGTGGTGCTGGTGCTGGTGCTGGCGTGTGGCGGCGGGTATCTGGCCCTGAATTTGTTCGATCGCGCACTCGACAAGCAGGATGCAAAGTATGCAGTCTTCGTGGATAACCAGAAGGCTATGCAGGAACAGCTTCGGCAGGACGCGCAGACCATCGCCAACCTATCCATGCAGCAGCAGCAGAAGGTCGTCGTCATCCATGACCGCGACCAGAAGACCGATAAGCAGATTAGCGACGTGACCCGCCCGGACAAGCCTTTGGAGCAGGTGGGGAGAGACTTCGGCGGTCAGTTCGGCTTTGAGCCAGTGAGGGCAGGTGACCTGTTCCAATTCACGGCTCCGCAGGTGCAGGGCTTCACTGCTCTCAAGATTGACCGGGAGCGCCTGTTCTCTGATTACGCTGACCAGTCGAACGTCCTCAAGCTTGAGCAGCAGAAGAATGGCATCTTGACTAGCGATGTAGCCTTGTTGACCAAGAATAACGAAGAGGCCAACAAGCAACTCGTGGCCTACAAGAAACTGGCGCACAGGTCTAAGTTTAAGAAGTTTTTGGGAGGGGCGCTCAAGGTGGTCATATTTGTTGGCGGAGTTTACATAGGCCGCAAGCTATGAAGTTATTATGGATTGAGCCGCGTGCTAAGTGGTGGGAGTTTTGGGGTACAAGGTGGGTGGTGTGCAGATGGTCTACTAGCCTTACGGTCATAGGTGGATTCCCCATGCCTGTTTCTGTGGTCGTTGGTGAAGGCCAGACTAAGAAAGAGGCGCAGGCTTTGATGCTTGAGTACTTCAAGCACGCGTCATATATCAAATGTGACCGCTGCAAACAAATCAAGGAAGGGAGCGTTTGGGAAGACGGTAGTTCAGGGTGTTACGTCGTGGACGACTTTTTGGGTGGGTTTTGGAACCCCGGCGAACACATAGTATGCGACCCCTGTATGTGGTCTGACCCACGCTATATCAAGGTGTACGGGCGTGTTGTCTTCGCTTAAAACAGGTGTGAAGTATCTTCTAGAGGTGACAGACACGAACTCTAGGTTCATTTTTCTGGTTCACGGTGTCATGGCCACGCTTTCAATGTTGTTCCTGAGCGTGGTTTTTGTGTTTGCGAAGGATAAGAGTGGCTACCCGGAGATGGTGTTGGCTTTGGGTGGTTCAGGTGGGGTGGCTGCTGTAGGTAGGATGCTAACCAAGAGGGACGGCGGTGGGAGCGCGGACGCTCTACCGAAGCCGCCTATCAATCCGTAGGTACAAAGTACAGCCGGGGGCTTAATCAGTCCCCGGCTTTGCTGCTTCTGGCTTCTTCTTACTCTTCTTTTTCACTGCGTCCCATCGCGCTCTCTGCGCGTCCGAACGTCGTTTGCGCTCTGCTGTGGTGACCAGCCTCTTCCCGCGCTTTCGATACACCCTACGACGCGGTGCTACGCTAGCTCCCGCCTCAAGCAAATCTGCTGCTTGGTTCAGACGCGCTGCTTCGGCCCTAAGCTCCTGCACCATTGCTTGTGTGTTCATGGACAGGCAGAATACACGTCTGGACTTTCCTTGTCAAGCATTCTCTTGCATGAATCGGCATCTTGATGTGTACCTGCGCGTTCGTTTCTCTGCTCACATTGTCACCTGCATAAGTTCGACGCCTGCCTCTTTGAACAACTGCTCCGTCTCCCGGAAGCTTTCTTGCCAGCGCGGGTTGTCGCTCACGGGAGCCACGCACCGCGTGATGCCTGCCTGAATGACCATAGAGGCACAAGTCGAGCAGGACATGAACGGCCACGAATACAGCGTGCACCCGGTCAGGTAACGGTGGGCGAAAATAATGGCATTGCGCTCACAATGAATGATGACCCTGTATTTTAGTTCCCTGTTGTTCAGGCGCTCTGGGGAGTCTTCCACGCCCTGTGGAAGCCCGTTGTAGCCTACTGAGACCACCCGGTTCTTGGCGTCCACGATGACCGCACCAGTTCGCGTTGACGGGTCTTTTGACCACTGAGCGACCAGCTTCGCCAGTTCAAGGAAGCGCAAATCCCACTTCATAGAACGGCTCCCACCTGTATTCATCACAATCTCTGTTTGCATCTGACCTTCCTAGTATTGCGTAGTTGACCTTGCCTACCCCGTGCTTCTTTACCCCTATGACTTCTGCCGCCCTCTCACTCAGGTCGAAGACCCGGCCCTTCACAAAGGGGCCACGGTCGTTCACCCTCACTACCGCCCATTGTTTCTCATGTGAGACGAGGACGCACGTATTGAAGGGCAACGTCTTGTGTGCTGCCGTCATAGCCTGCTTGTTGAACCGCTCCCCATTCGCGGTCAGACGCCCATGGAACGGGTATCCGTAGTACGAAACCTTCACTGGCGTTGAGGACTGTAGGGCAGAGACCCACAGGACGATGGCCAGCAACACTCCGCTAGCCAATGGAAGTAGCATTTCCCTTCTCGGTGGCCAGCTTCGTGGAGTACCGTTTTGTTGGCGAAGGCTTGTGATAGCCGTCAGGGTTTCCCAAGAACATTGCAGGTCTGGGCACAGAAAACTCCTTTAGTCCCGCCGACTCCCCGCACTCTTTGCAGGGAATCGGGGTTGACTTTTCCTTCTCCGCCTGTCCGAAAGTCAAGTACAGTTTTTCCGTGAGGTGACCTTGTGGGCAGGTATATTCGTGTATAGGTATTTCACACCCCCTGCCACCGCTGGCTGTTCACTACTCTACTTATGCTGCTTTGGTGTACGTCGAACAAGCGGGCTATGGCTGTTTGTGCTGTAGTTTTGTAAAGCTGTTTAATTTGGCGAACGCTGTCGGGGCTTAACTTTGTGTTTCTTCTATTGCGGGCCTGTGTCGCTCTAGTTGCCCATAGGGACTTCCTTCTGCACAACTTCCTGCTCCACCTTGTCCACTGACTGCGTGCTGGCTTCGGGAGCCACAGGAGCATGGACAAGCACGAAACTGCGACAGTCCGGTGAGAGGCCATACGGTGCATCCAGAGGTAGGTTGAGCTTTTGCTTCGCGTACAAGACGAACTCTTGGAACTTCGTTTTGTGTCGCAGAAACTCCTGCTCGGCGTTTACTGCCGATTGGTAGAAATCCTTTAGGATGTTCCCGGTCTCTTCGCTGATTTCTTTCGTCTCTGGGAGAGCGATGTCCTTGAGCGTTCCCACTGCCTTGACGACGGCATTCATTGCGCCCGGATTGGGCGCTTCTGCGTCCTTGTCTTTGTTCTTCTTTTTAGCCATTGTGCAATCCTTTCAGTAGTGCCACGACGCATATGCCTTCGTGGAGAATCTGCCCACCCATGAATGCGAACTCCTGTGGCGTCCAGTGGGCTTTGTGACGCTCTAGTTCGTTTCCGTTAGCTGCTCCCTGCTCGTGGTAGTTAGTTCCAAACGGACATGAGACGAGGACGTTCTTGTTGCGCTGGCGTAACCCGTTCAACAATGCCAACCCTTCGCTCTTCTCGACGTGCTCAAGGCTGTCAATCAGAAGTACAAGGTCGTACCCGCCGTACATCGCCTCTGTGAAGTTCTCAACGTGAACCGCTGTGTACACGTCCCACAGCGGGTTCCTGTAACCCTCAAAGCCTTCGACGCCGACGATGCGTGTGCGCCAGTCTTCCTTGTGTATACGCCCCGGCTCGATGTCCAAGTACTCACGGGCTATGACTCCATATTTTCCGAAGCCACAGCCTAAATCGAGAAGCGAAGTAGGACGGATGTAGCAAATGGTTCTTGCGATGGTGGTCAGGTTGCCGGGGTCACTTACTGGAATTGTCGGCCTCTTTCTCTTCCATGACCTTCACCACGTCTTTGACGCGGGCCGCGTACTCTTTGCCTGTGTCGGGGTCAATCATGTTGAGCCAGCGCAAGCCCATCAGCGTTACCTTGTATTTCCTGCCTTCATAGAGAACCATGTCTCCGGGTGCTGGCTTCAGTTTTTCCCGGTCGAACTCTTTGGGCACGAGCCTATAGTCGAGTCTCATGTTCTGCCTTTCATCCAACGCAGAACGCGTTCTAACTGTTCTTTGGTGGCGTTTGTCTTGATGCGGTTGGCTAGCGACGAAATTACTACTACGTTGCCTTTTACATAGCCCGCCGCTGGAATCACCCTATCTAACGTCGGAGATGCGTCGTGACTAGACCCTATTCCTCTCTTGAGAGGCATTCCTAAAGCAGGGCATACTTTGGGGATGATTATGTCTTCTGGCGCGAGTCCGAAAGGTACGTTGTATTTCTTAGCTCTCCGTTTGGCACTTAGCCACATCAGCCGTGCAATGTTTGTTTCTGCCCATTCGCGGTTCTGTTGAACAAGGCGGTCACGATTGGCTGCACGATAGGTTTTGCCAGACAGACTTCTTTGCTCCGTCCACCCTTTTTCTCGTCGCAGTTTATTTGCCCTTTCCTTATTCTTTGCCCACCACTCTCTTGCTCTTTCTCGCGCTCTTGCCTTGACCTTTTCGCTTCTTTTCTTCACGAAGCGTCATATGCACGACGTAGCCAACCAGTTAGGAACTCGGCCAGTCCGGGGTTGTTCTCGACCAGACCCTTGTAGAACTCTGCCTGCACATTTTGCAGAGCGGGGAGGAGTCTCCATTGGTCCACGGCGTTGGTAGAGGCTAGAGTGTGGTTGCCCAACACGCCGTCCACAGTGAGAGGAGCGATGCCGCAGCGGATGAGAGCACGCTGTAGAATCTTGTGGGCCTGTTTGCCGCCCATGTTCACGGCCATGTCGAAGACCTTACTGGCTACGGCGTCTGAGGAGATGTTGCCGTATCCGAAGTAGTCCCACCACTCCCGCCTGTAGATGTCGGTGGCATCTGCAACTGACATGGCAGCGATGTCACGTGCGTCTACGATGCCGTCGTGGTTGAAGTCTCCATCTAGATAGCCGTCGTGGTCGTTGTCTATCTGTCCATTGGCAAGGAGCCAGCGCAGGGAGACACCGAAATTCGTGGCCCCGCCAGTGTCGTTCTTGTTGTTTACCCATCCGCCCTCGTGTCGAAGGATAACGGGAATAGCTACGTTGAAGTCGCTCACTTAGTTTGTGTCAATGAGAAACCGTGTAAACATGGCAGCACACTGTATGGCCTCTTGTCTAAGGTTCTCAAAGTCCTTTCCTCGAATGGCGTCCTCGAATTCATTAACCTCTTCCATGATGACGCCGTAGCCCTCGTGGGCTGAGTGGAAGGGGCCGTACTTGGCGGTGGCGCGGTCTAGTTCTGTTGCAACGGCCTGTAAAGCTTCTTCTCTTGTCATGCGCTGATAACCTTCGGTAGAAAGCTTTCTTTGTATTCACGCGCAGTGCCAAATGCTTCTAGTGCTGTTGCAAAGACTCCCAAATGTTTGTACTTTCCTAATTCGTTCTTACCATAGGCTCTGTATTTACCGTTTCGTGTGGTGCTCACTCCTAAAAACCCTGTAGTGTTGGTTACTGGCGGTTTTAACAAGTTGCGGTTGTTTTGTGATTTTGTAACTATCCTCAGATTCGCTCGTTGGTTGTCTAGTTTGTCTCCGTTTATATGGTCAGTAACCATATCTTTTGGTGTCCCGCAAATGAGTCTGTGCAAAAGAAAAGTTCCATATTTCCCGCCTTGGTATCCAGTCCTACAAGCATACCCATGAGTGCCTAGCTTCCAACGCCATTGTGAGTAATAGGCATAGTCGGCATCATCAAGTTTCACAACTGCGCTTTTACTTATTGGTAGAAGTTTCATGCTTTACGAGCACCTTAGTTGGTTTGCATTTATTCGGGCACTTCCAATGGCCTAGACCACCGAAGTCGGTGATTGAGGCTCCCCGCCAGCCGGGTACTGCTTTGAGGGGAGGCTTACGAGCCTGCGCCCCGCAATCTGTGCAGACGTACTGCCTTTGAGCTTGCATTCGTCTCCAATCGTTAAGTGCTAGTATACACCCAACAGCGGCGGTTGTCAAGTAGTTAGTGAAAGGTTCTGAGCACTTCCCCTATCTTGAGAAATTGCTCGTAAGTAAAGCGGTTAGACTTGGTTTCGTTGCAGAGCCAACAACAGACCACCACGTTGTCCTTGGAATACCCCTTCGTGCTGTCCTTGCGGTCTAGGTTGTAGCGTGAACCGTTCTTTTCTAAGCCGTACTCTGCCCAGAAGACAGAAGCTCCGCAGTATACGCACTGTGTCGTTGCGGCCAAGGCAACGAAGTCTTCGTAAGAAAGGTTTGTGGTTTGCTTGAATCTGTGTCTGTCATACACAAACTTGTTGTACAGAGCCTCGTAAGGGCGAATACGATTTCTGAGTGAGCTTAGTAGCCCCGTGGCTCTGTCTGAGCACTTACGACATTTTCCTGAAACGCGCTTGAGGTCATACTTTGCAGCCTCAAATGTGTTAGGGCATAGCACGCAGCGGAAAGTATAGATACTCATTCGTTTTCGATACTGGCCGTTCTTCTGCGTGCCCACATCCCTAAGCTCTACAGTAAGAGCGTCTTCCTTACGAACCACAACTACCGCCTTTAGTAATGTCGCAGCTATCTGCGCTCTCGATGAACACTTCTCCTGCGTGTTTGATTGCTGTGCTGTATTTTACAGGACTTAGTGGTTGCCCTGACCTAGAACCATCCGGGTAGCAGGTGACGCCCCGCAGCTTCGGTAGGTGTTGCACCAGCATCTTCCCGAAAGCCTGCACCGTGTTGTCGTTGTTTAACTCGCTGCCCCACGAGGGCAGGTTGATGGTGGACGAGATGGCATGGTCAACGTATTGTTGCATCCATGCTTGGAAGGCTACGCGGCGCTCTGGTTCCTCAGCGATGAGATAGGCGTTCTCGATGTCGTCAGGGTTGATTCCCTGCTCCATCAGTTTGTGAGCCACCATCTCAATCTTGTACTGGAAATTCCACGTGCTTCCCTTCGCGTACCTTCGCTTGTAAGCAGCGCAGAGCATCGGTTCGATGCCTGTCGTCGTCTCTGCGATGATGCCGATGGTGCCTGTGGGAGCGATAGCCCGTGTCTTGACCGGGCGACTCAGTTCCCATTCATCTGCATACTTTGCGGCGACCTCAGTGCTCGTGGCGTAGATAGCCATGAGCTTCGCTAGTTCGTCATCCGCCCCATACTTCTTCCCGCGCAGGAGCAACCACTCGTGGACTCCCATGAGTCCCAGACCCAAACGGCGGTTCTTGGTACGTATCTGGTCAACCTTGGCGTAGGGCACGTCGCTGTACACCGTACCTGCCAAGAGGAACGCTGTGGCCACCTCGACCACCGCCTTCATGTCTTCTGGCGTCTCGATGCGTGCGAGGTTGATGCTGCCAAGATTACAAACGTCGGAGTCATCCGCCGAGGTAATCTCAGTGCAGGCGTTCCGCAGGGTCTCATGCCTATTTTTCCCGGTGTCCACGCTGAACCCCGGCTCTGCTGTCTTGAGCATCTGCCGTACCGTCGCCCAATATACCGACTGCGCGTGCGGATGGCGGGGGTGCTTGTCGTCGTGGAATGCCTCGAAGAACTCGTCGTCCAACTGCACGGAAACGTTCGTGCCATCCAACGTCGCCGGGAAGTTGAAATCCTTAGCCTTCAAGTCCCGAACTTCCTGCGTCCAGTTCTTGATGGTGATGAACTTGTGCACGTCCGGGTGTTTCCATGACAGGCCAGCCCAAATAGCAGAGCGGCGTGAGCCACCCTGCATGATGAACCTGCCAGCCTCGTTGACCATTTGTATCAAGGCGAGAGGGCCAGAAGCCACCCCACCTGTCTTGCGAATCGGCTTTCCTTCCGGTCGCACCAAGGAGTAATCCACGCCGATGCCTGCACCCGTCATCAAAGCCATAGATGACTTCTGCATCAACTCTGACCAGCCTTCTCGACTGTCTTCGGCGCGGAGCAGCAGGCAGTTTTGGACTTGGTGGAACGGTCGCCCTGCTGCGTACAAATATCGTCCACCGGGGATGAATTGCCGTGTCGCAATCCTGTGTGCTGTCTCATCAACGAGAGACTTCGGAGCACCTACGGACTTGAGAATGACGCGGGAAACGCGGTTGGCGGTGTCTTGCCAACTTTCCTTGCCACCTTCCTTCAAGTCATGCGCGTACTTTTGCACACGGATGGTTTCTGCGAACGGCCCGAACTGCAACAACTTCGAGTCAATCATTAAGCGGTCTGTTTTTCCTTAAGGGTCTTTACGAGTTTTGCGTAGGCTGCTTTGTCGTCTTTGATGAAGGCAACAAGCTTGTCACGTCCCTGAAAACGTGCTCCGTCTAGCGTGTACCACGCACCGGACTTCTCGATGCTTCCGATGGCTACAGCCGCGTCCACCAAGCTCCCTGCGCCGTCAAACCCGCCGTCAAACAGCAGGTCAACTTCACAGGCGCGGAAGGGGGCACCGACTTTGTTTTTTGCGGCCTTGATTTTCACCTTGTTACCTACAGGCGTTTCTCCGTCCTTGATGGTGGAGATTCGCCGCACGTCGAGTCGCAGGCTGGCGTAGAACTTGAGGCCACGGCCACCTGTGGTGGTTTCCGGGCTGCCGTACATAACGCCAATCTTTTCTCGAATTTGATTGATGAAGACGAAGGTTGTGCTGCTCTTGCTCACTATGCCTGTGAGCTTTCGCAGAGCTTTGGACATGAGGCGGGCTTGCAGCCCTACGTTGGCATCACCCATCTCTCCGTCCAATTCGGCCTGTGGAACCAGAGCGGCTACGGAGTCAATCACGATGATGTCGAAGGCTTCGGAGCGCACTAGTTCTTCGGCAATCTCAAGCGCCTGCTCTCCTGAGTCGGGCTGAGACACGAATAGGTTGTTGACATCTACGCCAAGCTTGGAAGCCCATGTAGGGTCAAAGGAGTGCTCGGCGTCAATGAAGGCAGCTAGCCCCCCGGTCTTCTGTGCCTGTGCAATGACTTGCAAGGTCAGCGTGGTCTTCCCGCCTGCTTCCGGGCCGTAGACCTCAACAATTCGACCTCTGGGAAACCCACCCGCCTGAATCACGTAGTCATCAAGCTCATAGATGCCGGTAGGGATGACGGCGATAGGTACGTTCACACGCTCCCCCATCTTGACGATGGAGCCTTTCCCGAAGGTTTTCTCTATGTTCGACACTGCACCTTGTGCAGCTTTCAGCTTGTCCGCGACTGTGCGCGGTGGTTCTGTCTGTAAAGCGGACACTTACACCTCTTCGTAGAAAGCTGAGATTGTCACGTTTGGCCCATAGCGAATTACCTTGTGTAGCTCGAACACGCGTGTTTCGATGTTGGGCCTTGACATCTCTTCGATGATTGCTGGCTGCTGCCGCAATCGGCTTGCCCTGCTCTTGCAGCAGGTGTTAGCCAAGGAGTTCTCCCTCGTGGTCTGCAATCGCCATCGCATATACTCCGATGTCGGCGGCAGTTTCTCGTATGCTTTCTGGGGAAAAGTGGTACTGCAAAGCGAAGAGTAGTTCTCCGAGCTTTTTTGAAAGCTTTGCGTGTATGTCCTTGGCGTCAAACGGCGGAGGTATAGCATCGTCGTTGATGCGCCCCTGCATCTCCTCTGCGAAGGCAGCTACTTCCTCAGACAGGTCGAGGTGTGCATAGCAGTCGCATGAGTCTTCGTGGATGACGATGTTTTCTATGTTGATATTCACCACGGTCTCAGGTTTAGGCGGAGGGGGCCAAATGTACTTCGCGTTACCGCTACTTACAGTGTCACTTGTCTGTTTCTTGTCGCTGTCCATACTTCTCCTTACGCTGCCGCAGCAGCGATTTCAATGCCCTGTGCAGACTGTTTGAGGAAGCGTTTGAGGTTCTTCAAGAACATCTCCCCGCGATTGTTGACTAGGAGTTCCTCATCCATAGTAACCATGCGCTTCTTGAACATCATCTCGATGATGATGCGGGCCTTGTTCGCATTCAGCCATTCCACGCCCTGCGCCCGCGCTACGATGTCCTCACCGAACATCTTGAGCGCAAGCTTTGCAGCCGCCAGCTTGCCTTGGTTCTTGTACCAGTAGAAATCCCAAGAGGCTGCATCGCTATTGCTTGGCTGGTACTCGCCTTTGCTCTGTACGAGGTACTTCGCTGATTTGTCCACGCTATCGTAAGTCCTTCGTTTGTAGGTATCTGTGGATTGGGTAAATGCCACGAGTTTGCAGCATCCGCCCAACTTTCTCTTGCACCGCCCGCTTCGTGTCCGCGAATAGAGGGGCATCCGTCGTCAAGTCTTGGTCTTTGTCCAGATAGACAAGCTTGAAGAAGCGATATTCTTCCTTACTCAACGCGGCCCGCGCCGCAAGCTCAACGTCACAGATAAAGTCTGAGGGCAGCACCTTGATGAGCTTGTTGTTGAAATTAGATTTTCCTACTGCCTGCACCGTCCCTTTGTAGAAGGCAGAACAACTGTTTGTCCCATGCACTGATTTGATTTCGTCGTATCGTGACATCATGGTGCGGAAGATTCGACGCCAGTGCTGCTGTTGTTTAGTATTTTTCTGCGTCAATTTGGGGAACCCGGTGTACCAAATAGCTGCCTCGCTGGTGGAGCCTTGACGTAAGCTAGTGCTGCTGTGAGCCACGGCACTTTGTCAAGCCTTCCTAGTTTTCTATTACAGCCTGCCCACCGCCCACCACACAGCAGGCCGCGCACCGTTTGTCTCTTCGGCAATTTAGTGCTGTGTTCGTGGTCAACTTCTATGCGACAACCGTTGTCCCAACCGGGTTTACCAGTCCTGTAAAGTCCTAGTTCTTTACCGCAGATGGCACACTTACCGCCCTGTGCTTTGAAGAGTTTCTCAAAATCTTCAATAGTTATGCCGTAGTTGACTCGCAGGTGCCTGTCGCGCACGCACCCTCTACAGGCTTGATTCTTGGTTCTTCCCCAGAGTTCCGTGTCGTGCCCTTTAACACAGAAGCGTTTGCGTGACACAAGCCCTTTACACACTCTGCACTGTGTTGAGCTTCCGCTAAGTAGCGTAGTGGAGGCCACCTTGTGTTCTTTCCCGCACGTACACTTGCAGCGCCAATACATCCCACCGTTTTTTGCTCTTTGTGAGTGCGGGCCTACCACCGTCCAGCTACCGAAGTGCTGCCCGGTCAAATCCTTTACGGGAGAAGCTCTCTTCACTTCACAGTTGCTCGACTTTAACCCGGAGGATGCTGTGAGGAGGAACAATGTTGATGATTCTGTTTGAAAGAGTGGTAAAGCCGTTGTTGATGATTTCCTTGGCGCGGTCGCCTGCCTTGTCACTTCCTGTTACTTCCTCTACAGCTTCTCCGCCAGAGAAGAACACACGAATCTCGTACTTGTTAAGCTCCATCACCCACCTCTGTTAAAAACCCGTCTTGGACGAACACGGCATACTTGACTGTCTCCGGGCCTTCATACACCCCGAACACCACGGCGTTCACTCCCTTTGCCTTGTAGTTGTCCTTGCACATCTTGCGGAGCACCTCGATACCAGCACGGCGGAACTCCCACACCGTAGCCCGGTTTTCCTCGGCAATCCTGACGCCGCTTGATAGCACTTCACCGAGGACTCCTGTGGGGATGCCTACGGTGTCTGCCCATGATTTCGCCATGTTGCTCCTATGTGGATTAGAAAAGGTAGGCGGCTCCCCGACCAAGAAAGAGCCGCCCGGTAGTCAGAGGGCACTCCCGACCAAGGTTAAGTACCCATTCCGCATTCATCTGACCGTTTGTGCGGCTTGGAAGCCGCGACATGACAGCAGGCCATCGGTATCATGGCCAGTGTTAGATTTCATTATACAACAACGTCAGGGCGTTGTCAAGTGGTCTATTACCGCTTGCGTTTCTTAGGCCACTGAATCTGCACCTTCTTCACAGGGAATGACTCCCCTGCCCTCTTGCACGCCTTGATGAACTCACGCTCTGCATAGTTCGGGCGTCCGATAGTAAAGACAAGCTCTGTGTGTAGCTTGCTCTTGCTGCGGACGGTAGCCTTTACGGTGAGCTTCTCGCTGATGTACTTGGTAGCCCTCTTTGCCCCGCCCTCTAACACGATTTCCGTCAGAGCAGCAAACACGTTTCTAGGAATCATTGTTCTCCTTTAACACTGAGTTAGTACTTCTGCAATAGCGTGTGCTTCTTCGCGGGAGAGGATAATATCTACTACTTTGTCAGGGTGGGAAATCACTATAGAGACATAAGGCTTGGTTGTGACAAGCAACTTTACGCCTAAGTCATTAATGTAAAACGTGTGTTTCATTTGTCATCCCTCATTCTCTTGAATGCCGGGAAGCGCAACGCGCCATCCTCGGTTACCTCTTGGTACTCCACTTCCACGCAGCGCCCAATCAGCTTGTCTGCCTTGAAATCCGCCCACAACTCTTCTCTTTGCGCGTCAGAGAAACCAGTACCGACCTCGCACTCCACGCCTGTCTCACCGTTCGGCAACGCAAGCTCCTCGTTCATAATGAATAGTGCGCCAAGCTTGCCTTTGTGTTTACCGCGCCCCTCAGTCGCTCCGGTAATGAAGAAGTCTGCCTCGTGAATGGGCTTGACCTTTAGCCACGTAGCAGATTTTTTGTACTGGTACGGGGCATCTAAATCCTTTAGCATGATGCCTTCAAAGCCAACAGTCGTGTAAGCTACAAGGGTTTTGCTTATTTCTTCCGGCGTACGACACATTGGGGTACTTGGAGTATTCAAGGTAAACTTGAACTTTCCTACGCGTCTTTCTAGTTCTTCCTTGCGAAACCACAGAGGGTGCGTCTCTGCCTTAGCTACCCAACTTTCCAAAGGAATGATGTCAAAAACGTAGAACTTGAGCTTCTCCGCCTCCGGGTGTGGCTCCTGCGTCTTGACGATGCTCTGGCTGAGGTTCCAGTCGTCGGCCAGAAATTCGCCGTCAAGTACTTGGTTGAAAAAGTTACCCGTCTTTGCCAACTCGTCAATGACGTGCTTGGCGTTGGGGATAGGGAGTCCAGTGCGCGTCAAGGCTTCGCCCTTGCAACCCTTGAACACGATGACCCCACGCAGCCCGTCGTATTTCGGCTCTGCTATGTATGCCCCTTCGAGGGATTGGCCCTCGTAGACTTTTGCTAACTGCACCTGAATAGGCTTGCGACGTTTGACTACGGGCGGCATTGGTTACCTCTTTCCTTCAAGTAGGGCGGCAAACGCCTCTACGTTCCCCATTGCATCGTTGACGGGGTTGTGGTCGTGCTTTGTTTTGCGAAGGCGTTTCCAGCGTTGGGCTTGGTGAAAGTCCCCGCACAGTCCTGCGTAAAAATCCCCGATACGACGCCCCGAATGTCCGAACGGGTTACGGCCCAGATGCTTCCAGAAGTAGAAGTTAATCCACTGCCAGTCGTAGGCTACGTTGTCCGAGACGAACACTGGCTGGCCTTCACTGACTTGCGCTAGCCACGCAGCAAACCCCGCGAACGTTATCTTGTCACAACCATGCCCATGAAAAGTAAAACGGCTCTTAAACTCCACCGCCGCAAACTCTGTCATGTCCCCAACGCTAGGAGAACCACAACCAAAAGGTGCTTCGCAGTCAACAAAGATTAGGTTCATGCTTCCACCAGTGGCCTTTCTTGGGGTAGCTCTCCATTCATTGCAAAGACAGGGGCAGTGAACTCGTCTGCCTTGAACTCTCGCACGGTCGAAGTGGCCCCATCGAACCACAGGGTAGTCACCCCACCCGGCGCGTAACGGCTCAGGTCAACGCGAACCAGCAATTGTGGTTCAAAGTTCTCGTCCGCTTCCATGAACTTCATCGCCTCAAAGTCTTCCTGCTTGACTTTGGCTTTGCGGTTGCGGTGGAGCGCAATCATTGCGTCCACATCCTTCTCGATGGCGCTAGAGCCATGAGCGTTACGCGCTGCCACAATCTCGCCATCCTTCACCCGGTTGGGCTGGATGATAAGAAGGATGACGATGTTCAAGTCCATCGCTAACTGCTTGAAGTCTTTGGTCAGCCGTGACGTTTCCTGCGCCGAGTGCTCGATAGAACGGACGAGCAATTGCAGGTTGTCGAAGCAGACTACCTTGACGCCATAGCGACGTACTGCTTGCCGTATGGTGTCGAAGACTTCCTCATGCCGCGTAACCTTCGTGTAGCCGAAGAGGAAGTCTGACGGCATCGAGAGGGCGATTTCTTTCGCCATCTGCACCGTCTCTTTCGTAATCTGACTCTTGCCCGGAGTGTCGTCTGTCTGTGTGACCAGAGACATCCATTTCCGCACGAGGCGCTTGGGGTGCATCTCCTGACAGAACATCAGGCAGGGAAAAGTTGCAACCTCTGCGGGTAGATTAGCCGTCTTCACTAGACGGAGCCGTGCATAGTAATCGAGCCAGTTGAGGGCCATCGTGGTGTTGTGTGTGACAATGAAATCATCCGTCACATACAGTTTAGAAGAATGACTCACAGTAATACAGCGTGACTCCTCTTCACCATCTTCCGAGACGCTTACTATTTTTAGGCGCGAGTTTTTAGCCCGCAATTGCTCCTTGTAGGCTTTGCTAGAGTGCAACATCACTGGCTCATTGAGCTTTATGAGTGCTCTATACGCTTTCTGCCCCTTTAGCTTTTCCTTATTGTGTGTGTAAGTAGGTACTCTGCTTGTGAAAGGAGCAATTCCCCCAAGCGACCTTACCAAGCTTTGTACATCACGCAAAAGGCGTATGCTTG
>Ga0315281_10002230_pt1 | contig 28812 bp, 23 predicted proteins | sample YL17G07_0_MG_FD_204540 | JGI IMG/M metagenome (GOLD analysis project Ga0315281, IMG submission 204540) | Sediment microbial communities from Yellowstone Lake, YNP, Wyoming, USA - YL17G07_0 | ecosystem: Environmental > Aquatic > Freshwater > Lake > Sediment | place: USA: Wyoming | collected...
AAAACCCTTTATCAAGCTAAGACTTTTAAAAAAACTTTGAATTTCTTTTTCTCCAAGATTGATTTCTTCACCATATTTGAGGTAAGAAGGGTGGATAAGACCTTTTTTTGTACCATCTTCAATAGTCTGACCTATAGCCCATCCTAAATGTTTGATTTGGCTTTGCAATCTTTCCGATGAAAAATTTTCTTCTGCTAAGGGTGGCGCAGGATTAATTGATCTTGGTTCGTTATCCATAACTACTTAATTATATTAAACATCAATTTATATTGTAAATTAATTTTGATAGTATTTATTTTTTACAACCAACTTCAACAAGCGCTTGTTTTGTGAGCCGGACAGGATTCGAACCTGTGACCAAGAGCTTAAAAGGCTCCTGCTCTACCGCTGAGCTACCGGCCCATAATTTGATTATATCAAGCTAAAATCTACTTGACAAGGGTTTGTAAAAAAGATTAGACTGGTCATAACTTTCAAAAAGGAAGGGGGTGAAAATTTTATGCCAAATATAGGCTTAGTCCTGGCTAACTCCCTAAATAATGCCCTTTTAGGAATTATTAATTTTATTCCTAAATTTGTTGGTGGTTTGGTAATTCTTCTTATCGGCATCATTGTTTCAACAATTCTTAAACAGCTTCTTGTTGAAATCTTTAAAGTTCTAAAAGTAGAAGTATTCCTTAAAAAATACGGCGTGCCGGAAATGAAGGAAGAATTTACCTGGACCAATCTTCTTGCTGAAATAGTAAGGTGGTTTGTAATTATAATTTTCTTAATTCCGACAGCGGACGTTTGGGGATTGCCAAGAATCATTACGGTCTTAAACGAATTCCTATTTTATTTGCCAAATGTTTTTGTGGCGGCTGTTATTGCATTAGTAGGTTTTGTATTTGCAAGACTTTCTCATGATGTAATCTTAGCTTCTACAAAAGGCATTGATCCGCAAACATCGTCAGCAATTGCATCGATAACAAGATGGGCGATTAGTATTTTTGTTATTCTGGCTGTTTTAAGCCAGTTGGGTGTTGCGACAGATCTAATTAGAATATTGTTTACAGGTTTGGTTGCCATGCTTGCGATTGCCGGAGGAATTGCCTTTGGTTTAGGCGGACAAGGAGCGGCTAAAGACGTGATCGAAGGAATAAAAAGAAAACTTAAATAAATTATTGCCTAAATTTCAAACTTAGGCTATAATTAGGTTGGTATATCCATTGTTTTGATGGTAAGTTTTGTTGAGGTTTCGACAATTAGTATCATCAAATAAAATGGCGCCATCGTCTAGCGGTTAGGACACAGGGTTTTCATCCCTGTAATCGTGGGTTCGAATCCCACTGGCGTCACACTTTATTTCTTAACTTCGGAGAGCCAGGGTCTGCTTTCTTCTCTTCCTGCTTCAGAAACCAAGGCAAAAACAGCTTTTTCTTGAAAATCTTCTATGCTTTCTGCTCCTGCATAGGTCATTGCACTTCTTAAGCCACCCATTAAATCATCAATAATATTTTTTACAGAACCTTTTAGAGGAACCTTTATCGATACACCTTCTGCGGTTCTAAACTCACCTGTATCAACTCCGTTGTCTTTCATATATTCGGCCGAAGCTTGACCCCTTGCAACTTTATATCCGTGAATTTCTTCACCTGGCGCTTCGTCTGTTCCGGTAAAAATAGAACCAATCATAACCATTCCTGCTCCGGCTGCGATTGCTTTTGCAAATTGACCTGATCCCTTTATTCCTCCATCTGCAATAACAGGTATATTACTAGAGGTGGTTTCAAAAATTGCAGAAAGTTGAGAAAATCCCGATCCGGCAACAAGTCTTGTTATACAAAGTCCTCCAGGACCCACACCTACTCTTGCATAATCAATTCCACGATTTTTATAATCATTTGCCTGATCGTACGTAACAATGTTTCCGGCAACAACAAATACGCCAAGATTTTTCTTTATTTCTTGGGCTAAATTTTTCACCGAATCCATGCCTCCGTGCGCAACGTCAACAAGTATTATTTCAGCGCCATTTTTACTCAGTATCTTCGCCTCTTCAAATCCATTCTTAAGTCCAACCGCATACACGCACTTAACTTCTTCTTTAGAAAAAGTCTTGCATAGTGCTATTCTTTCGTCCATATTGCCTCTTGGCAATATTCCTATTGACCCTAACTCCGAAAGTTTCCTAATCATTTTATCTCCACAAACTGTATCCATAGGAGCAGCAACAATTGGTTTTTCCAGAGTATAAGGACCAAATTTAACACTTGTATTTACTGTCGTTCTTGACACTATTGTGGAATTTTGTGGAACCAATAAAACATCATCGTATGTCAAAGCGGCCGGGTTGGCAAAAGTAAGTTCGGGCCAAATATCTTTTTTTCCTAATGCTTTATAAAATAATTTAGACATCCTGAAAAAATAAACCCCGCTTTTGTAAGCAGGGGTTTTTTGTTTCCCTTAGAATAATAAACTAAATTTCATAATGTTGTCAATGGGATTTACACTCAATTGTAATCGCTTGAAAAACTGACTATAATATAAGTTCAATAAATATGGACAAAATTGTTATTAAAGGGGCAAGGGAGCATAATTTAAAAAATCTTGACGTTGAAATTCCCAAAAATAAACTGGTTGTTTTTACTGGACTTTCCGGAAGCGGTAAATCTTCCCTTGCTTTTGACACAATTTATGCCGAAGGACAAAGACGCTATGTAGAAAGCCTTTCCTCTTACGCCAGACAATTTTTAGGCGTAATGAAAAAGCCCGATATTGATTTAATCGAAGGCTTATCTCCTGCCATTTCCATTGACCAAAAATCAACATCGCATAATCCACGCTCGACAGTCGGCACCGTGACCGAAATTTACGACTACATGCGTCTTCTTTTTGCGAGAATCGGCCACCCACATTGTCCAAAATGCGGTAGAGAGATATCCCACATGTCTAAAGAGCAGATTGTCAATTCAATATTTGAACTTTACAAAAAACACGCCGTGCAAAAACTAAGAATCTTAATATTAGCCCCTGTTGTAAAAGACAGAAAAGGCGAATATACGGAATTATTTGTAGACCTTAAAAAAAGAGGTTATAAAAAAGCCAGGGTTGATAACGAAATATTTTCACTGGATGAAAAATTTGTGCTTATTAAAACAAACAGGCATACCGTTGAAGCTGTTATTGATCAGATTGTTTTGGATAAAAATACCGACAAAGCCAGAATTTCAACAGACGTTGAACAGGCTTTAAAACTTGGCAGCGGAGAATTAATTGTATCAGTTATAAAAGACGCGGGCTTTACAATTCCCGAAAAGCCTAAGAAAATGGAAGATGAACTGTTTTCGGAAAAGTTTGCCTGTCCGATAGACGGAATTTCTTTGCCGGAAATTGAGCCGAGAATTTTTTCTTTTAACACTCCCCACGGAGCCTGCCCAACCTGTAATGGCTTGGGTACAATCTTAACGGTTGATAAAGATTTAATTTTTAACAACAATCTGACCATAAACGAGGGCGGAATTTTGCCCTACACAACCACACTTTCTCACGATACCTGGTTTACCAGGACTTTTAATACATTTGCGAAGGAAAACGGCGTTTCGGTAACGAAAAGGCTTTCCGAAATAAGCGATGCACAAAAAGACCTACTTCTAAACGGTACAGGAGATAAGGAATATTTTGTTGAGGGAGAAAACAGGTGGGGAAGAGAAACCGTAATTCACGAGCCGTTTAAAGGCATTCTTCATGATCTGAAACAAAAGTATCAATCAACCGAATCGATATTTTTAAGGGGTCAGATAGAGAAGTTTATGCGCTACGAAGTTTGTCCGGAATGCCAAGGAGCAAGACTCAAAAAAGAAGCATTATCGATAACTATCAACGGCATTTCAATAGTTCAGGCTTCTGATATGGCAATCGCTAATATTTATGACTTTATAAAAAATATTGAGGCACAGGCAACCTGCAGGGAAAAAGAAATCGGAAAATTAATTATTAAAGAAATAAAACAGAGGCTGACGTTTTTAATTGACGTAGGACTTGATTACCTTACCTTATCCCGCGGCGCACAAACTTTAGCCGGAGGAGAAGCACAAAGAATAAGGCTGGCTTCGCAAATTGGCTCGGGGCTTACAGGGGTATTGTATGTATTGGACGAACCTTCAATAGGGCTTCATCAAAAAGACAATAAAAAATTAATTGACACATTAAAAAAATTACGGGATTTGGGCAATACGGTGTTGGTTGTAGAACACGACGAAGAAACCATGGAAGAATCAGACTTTATTTTGGATTTTGGACCGGGAGCTGGACAAAACGGTGGGCATATAATTTCCCAGGGAACGGTTGAACATATTAAGAATGATCCAAAATCTTTAACAGGGGAATATTTATCCGGCAAGAGAAAAATAAAAATGCTCCCAAATACAAATAAAAATGAAACAGCTAAATCAATTACCATAACAGGTGCTACGGAACATAATCTAAAAAACATAACTGTCTCTTTTCCCTTAAATAAATTTGTTGTAATTACCGGAGTTTCAGGAAGCGGTAAATCAACTTTGGTAAACGATATTTTATACCACGCATTAATGCAGAAAAACAATCCGTTTCACCGGCAAAAACCGGGCAAGTATAAAGATATCAGCGGATTTGAAAATATTAAAAACATATTTTTAATCGACCAGTCACCAATCGGCAGAACTCCAAGAAGTAATCCTGCAACTTATACTGCGGCTTTCGGCTACATACGGGATATTTTTGCAAAAACCAAAGACGCAAAGTTAAAAGGATACGGACCGGGTAGATTTTCCTTTAATGTAAAAGGGGGCAGATGTGAAGCATGCCAGGGAGAAGGAAAAATTAAAATAGAAATGCAATTTTTGCCTGATGTTTACATAACTTGTGAGGTCTGTAACGGCCTTCAGTATAATGCGGAAGCTCTGGAAATTTTATTTAACGGCAAAAACATAGCACAAGTCTTGGCAATGAGCGTATCCGAAGCCCTATCTTTTTTCTCGTTTGTACCGGGGCTTTCTCATAAACTGCAGACTTTAAACGACGTCGGACTTTCTTACATTAAACTTGGACAACCCGCACCGACTCTTTCCGGAGGAGAAGCGCAAAGAGTAAAATTGGCCGCAGAATTATCGAAAAGAGGCTCAAATTCCTTATATCTTTTGGACGAGCCGACAACCGGCCTTCACTTTGCAGATTTAGAAAGATTACTTAGCGTCTTAAGAAAATTGGTTGATTTGGGAAATACGGTTATTGTTATTGAACATAATCTGGATGTTATAAAGAATGCAGATCACGTAATAGACTTAGGTCCTGACGGGGGAGAAAAAGGCGGGCAAATTGTTGCTGTCGGGACACCTTTTGAAATTACGGAAAATAAAAATTCATACACAGGCCAATTCTTAAAAAAAGTTTTAAACAAGTAACTCGTTACTTTCCCAATAACGATATAGTATACTCAAGTAATAATGCTAAGAAAGTTTATTTTATTTTTTCTATTTATTGCTTTACAGTTATTTTTCCTTCCGTCAAAGTCTTTTGCATCTACCAACTTTTCAACCGACTACAACGTTTCATATACCGTTAATGAAAATGCTCTTACACGTGTTAATTTAAACGTAGTTATTACCAATCTTTCAAGTCAACATACAGGCGGGATTTAAAAACATCAGCAACTTAAAGGCTTCTGACGAAGATGGTCCATTGACACCAATCACTACGGAAGAATCTGGAGGGGTAGATATAAAAGCAACTTTTAACAAAAGGGTTGTGGGACTCGGCAATAAACATACGCTTAATATTTCTTTTGATACGGATGAAGTCGCGCAAAATTTAAACAATATTTGGGAAATAAATATTCCGGGAATTTCCAGTAAAAATGATTTTGCAACTTTTAATACAACCGTTGTTTATCCTGCAGTTTTAGGCAAACCCTCATATATCAAGCCTGATATTTTACCAACTGTTTCTACAAATAAGCTAACTTTTAGCAAAGACCAACTGGATAATTCCGGTATATCAATAACTTTCGGGTCATTTCAGATTTACTCATTTGACTTAATTTACCATTTAGGCAATAAAAATTTATTTCCCATAAAAACCGAAATCGCCTTGCCACCTTCTACAAATTACCAAAACATAACTATCGACAGCATGAATCCAAAACCCCTGAATGTAAGATTAGATAGCGACGGCAATTGGTTGGCTCAATACTATTTATCACCCTCAAAAAATATAAATGTAGAAGTTATAGGAAAAGCTAAAACAAATCTAAGTCCAAACGAAGAAGCGCTTACAAATGAGCAGCTCCATGAATATTTAAAACCCGCGCCTTTCTGGGAGAGCGATAATAGCAAAATTAAAGATTTGGCACAGCAATTAAAAACTCCGGAAGCAATTTATAATTTTGTTGTAGGAAATTTGAATTATGATTATTCACGGGTATCATCAAATAAGCCCAGGCTAGGAGCAGTTAGTGTTTTAAATGCTCCTTCTTCTGCAGTTTGCCTTGAGTTTACCGATTTATTTATCGCCTTGTCCCGTGCGGCAGGAATTCCGGCACGGGAAATTAACGGGTTTGCTTATACTAAAAATACCAGGGAGAGACCTTTATCTCTGGTAAAAGACATTTTGCATGCCTGGCCTGAATACTATGATTTTAATAAAAAAGCATGGGTTATGGTCGATCCAACCTGGGGAAATACAACCGGAGGAGTAGATTATTTTAACACTTTAGATTTTGATCATTTTGCCTTTGTTATTAAAGGACAAGACAGCAGTTATCCTGTGCCCGCAGGCGGATATAAGCTTTCTCAAAACATAAATACAAAAGACGTAAATGTAGAAATTGGTGATAATTTTAAGTCAAATACTATACTTAAATCAAAAATCGATTTGCAAAATGAAATCATCGGCGGATTACCAATTAATTTAACCATAAAAGTACAAAATTCCGGTAATTCAATTTCCGAAAATCAAAATCTTACGATATCTTCCGATTATTTAAATCCCAAACAACAAACCATTTATTTCCAAAAAATTCCTCCATACGGATTTATTGAAATTCCCGTAGGCTTTGATAAGACCTCTTTTTTGACAAATAAGACAGACACGGTTAAAATTGCTATCGACAACAACGTATATTCACAAGACATTAAAATATTACCGATATTTTTTAATAAATGGGTCATTTTAGGAGGAGTTATTTTTCTTGCAATCTCAACTTTATCAATCATTATCACAAGATCCAGGCGTATACATATTCCTCGATAAAAAGGGGAGAGTGCTTTACGTTGGCAAAGCAATAAATTTAAAAAAAAGAGTTGCTTCATATTTTACCCACAAAAAAAACTTAGGTGAAAAAACCAATGTCCTCGTTTCGCAAATAGATAATGTTAAAACAATCAGAGTTGAGTCCGAAATTGAATCCTTACTTTTAGAAGCTAACTTAATAAAAAAACATCAGCCAAAATATAATATAAAGTTAACCGATGGCAGAGCTTACCCATTAATTAAAATCAGCATAAAGGACAAATATCCAAAAGTATTAGTAGCAAGAAAACAGGATGATCCACGTTCAATATATTTTGGTCCGTTTCCGAATGCGGGAGCAATGCGTCTGGTTTTGAAAACAGTCAGAAAAATTTTTCCGTTTCAATCTGTTGTAAATCATCATAATAAGCTCTGTTTTTATTATCATTTAGGCTTATGTCCATGCCCGGAGATTCTGAAAGATAAACACTATAAGCAAACAATTAAACATCTTGTTAAATTTTTAAACGGGCAGACAAAAGAAGTAATCCGGGATTTAGAAAAAGAGAGAAACGGTTTTAGCAAAATGCAGCAATTTGAAAACGCTTTATTAGTACAAAATAAAATTGAAGCAATTAAACTTGTTACAAGTAAATTTAAAGCGCCTCTGGAATATGAACAAAATCCAAACTTAAAAGAGGATATTAGAAACGAAGAGCTGAATTTACTGATTGAAAATTTAAATAAAGAGAAAGTTAAAATTACAAAGCTTAATAGGATTGAATGTTTTGATATTTCGAACACTTCGGGTAAAAATGCAACCGGATCAATGGTTGTATTTATTAACGGTGAAAAAAAATCATCTTTATATAGAAAATTTAAAATTCGCGGCTCGTACAATGATTTACCAAATGATTTTGCAATGATGGAAGAACTAATAAGCAGAAGATTAAAACACGCCGAATGGGAATTTCCCGATCTAATTATCGTTGACGGCGGAAAAGGTCAAATTTCTTCGGCACTTAAAGCTTTGACTAATAAGAAGATAAAAATTCCAATCGTAGGTCTCGCAAAACAAGAAGAAATAATAATTACGGCTGATTTCAAACAAATAAAACTTCCCAAAAACTCAAGGCAATTGCACCTTGTAATGAGAATTAGAGATGAAGCTCACAGATTTGCAATAAATTATCACAAAAAACTAAGAGCAAAAGCTACCTATAACTGAACTGCGGAGTTCCGAGTAACAGTGTGATAATTAGGAAAATATAAAAAAGTTGCAGGTGCATCATCCAAAAGATATTTTTGAAAATCTGCATATATTTTTTTTCTTGCTTGGAGATCAACTGTTTGTCGTCCGTCCTCCAAAAGTTTATCTATTCTCAAATTTTTATAATTGGTTATATTATTCATCTGTCCCGAATGCCAAAGAGTATATTGATCAGGATCCCTTGGCACTTTAAAATCTCCAAGGAATACCTGAAAATTATTTGGCAGCGCATCTACAACTATTATTTTTGTCTTTACGCCAATATTTGACCAAGATCTTGCAATTTCTTTTGCTACTAATTCATGCTGGGGAAGTACTTGCAAGACAATTTCCATACTCGCACTTTCCGATGAACTCTGGGATTGGGAAAGCAATAGTTTTGCATGTGCATAATCTTTTTGGTAATTAGACTGCTGATATGTCCATGAATTAGGATCAAACGGTTCATAATTTCTTTTACCCGAGCTAAATGAATCCGGAACAGCATAAGATAAGGCCTCTCTTAACCTCTTATCCGACAATATTCTATCTTGAGTATTATAAAATAAAGTTACAAGATGGCGATAATCAATAGACTTTTCAACTTTTGCATTTTTAAACGCGTAAAAATTTATATTATTGAAATTGACATCCTCTAAGCCTATGATTTTATCTATATCTCCGATTACAAATGCATTTTTCAACGCGTTTTGTGTAGGATAAAATTGATAAGTTAAAGTTTTATTTTTTACTTTATTGGAAATAAGCGTAACAGAATTAACAAAACTACCGTTTAAGTCGACTGACGATATCCTATACTCACCGACTCCAAGAAATCCTTTTTCAAATATTGGCTGTGAAACAGTTACCAAAAACGGCGAATAATTATCTTTTAGTTTAAATACAATCGTATATTTTTCCGGTCTTTCTATTTTGACATCTGTAAAATTGTAATTAACAGAAGATGAGGTAAGATTTTTTCCATTTGAAAAATAAACATTTGATTTTAGATGAAATACATAAGTTTTCCCATTATCTTTTATACTCCAATTAGAAGCTATATCGGGTTTTGGAATTCCATTATCATCAACCTGGGTTAGGCCACGCGATGCCTTATTTAATACCTCTAACGGAAGATTGTCTGCATTGTAAGAGCCGGTCATTCCAATAACCATACGTTGATTGAAGGGAAGTCCCGGCACTATCACTCCCCAGCCAAAATAAGTAGCAAAAAAAATTATTAAGCCGAAAATAAATGAAGCAGTAATGGTTTTTCTCCATTTTTTTAAATATGCTCTAAAAAGCCAGAATATTAGTCTCCGTCTTGCCAGCAATATCATATTAACTTAGTGGACTATAAGAAGTATTATAGACAGAAGCCCAAAGAAAACAGCTAAAACAACAGTAGACCACATTAGTAGTTTTTCCATGCTTCTTTTACTTCTATAAAACTCACCGCTTCCGCCAAAAGATCCTGATAAACCGCTTCCTTGCATTTGCAAAAGAATTACGATTATTAATAAAACAGCTACTATAATTTCTAAAAGGTTAAAAATCATTACCTAATTATATATTTTCTGCTACAGCATTTGCAAGCTTATCCGAATCATGATAAATCGGAAATTCCATATTTATAATATCTTTTAAAACCACTTTTAAGTTTTTGGTCCTATTAACAACTTCTTTATCGACTTTAATATATTTGTAGTTTTTATGTTTATTGGGAATTGGGATTGAAGTATTATTATTTGCAATTATCGTATCAAAAGGGAAAGAACCAAGATGTTCTGTTATTGCAGTTACAAAATCGTTTAAAATAAAATTCTTTGTCTCAAAAGGCTTATTGGCAACATTAAGAATAAATATTTTTTTGCATTTTTTGTTTAACAAAATTTTTTTTATTGCGGGGATTATTAATACGGGAAGTTGATTTGTGTAAAGATCTCCCGGACCGCTGACAATTACATCTGCCGAAAGGAGATTATCAATTACTTTTTGATTTACTCTTGGAAATTTTGGTGTTATATATATTTTTTTTAATCCGTATGGCTCTGAATATTTTGCAACATCAAGTGCTGTTTCTCCATGCACTCGTCTGTCATCTTTGGTAATTGCACTTAAATGCACTCTAACGTCTGATGCTGGGAGTATGTCCGCTTTGACGTTAAACATCCGCTTTGTTGCCTCTAGTGCCTTATATATATCTTTTGTTCTTAAAAGCTCGGCCAGCATTATAATATTTCCAAGTTTATGGCCATCTATTGTTTTATTCTCACGGCTTAACCCCGGAAAACGGTAAGTAAGAAGGGAAGCGAGTTCTTTATTTTCGTTGTTAATAAGTGCGGCGATGCAAGAAACCATATCGCCAACCGGCATGATGTTGTATGCTTTTCTTAATCTACCTGAAGACCCACCGTCATCTGCCATTGAAGTAATTACGGTTATATGAGGCTTATATTTTTTAAGTCCTTTGATAAGAACGCTTGTACCAACTCCTCCGCCAAGACAAACAATTCTAAGATTTTTATTTATTTTTTTATTAACCATGACAAAAAAGTTACGATAAAAGATTGGAGGAAGGCTATTATTATAAACGCAAAAAACGTATTAAAAAACATTTTTGGGATAATAAAACCGGAAAAAGAAAAACCAGGAAAAGTAAACGAGGTAATTGAAATACTGGTAACAAAAACCGTGAGCAAATAAAAAATAATGGCATTTATTAAAAATGAGAAAAGTCCCATTGTAACTAAGTTAAGAGGCAACGAAATCAAGTTTAATATCGGTTTTACAATTAGAAAAAGTAATGACAGCGCAAATCCTCCAATAATAAAATTTAATAAACCGCCATGAATACTTAACCCCGGCACAACTTGTGCCAAAATAAAAAGTGATAGGGAATTAATAAGCGTATTTCTTAATAACGATTTCATGCGTTTGTAGTAATAAATGCTAGCAGATGAATAAATCCGTGTCAAATAATCAGCAAAAGAATATTGCAATAAATAATTTCAAAGGTTATTATATGGAATATGAACGACATCAAATGCCCGAATTGCGGTAAGACAATTCAAATTTCCGAAGCTTTGCAGCATGAATTTGGAGATAAAATCAGAAACGAGGAACAACTAAAAGCCAAAGAAGAAATTGCCAAAGCGCGTCTGATTGCGCAAAACGAACTGGAAAAAAAGCTACGTGAAGAATTTGCCAGTAAGAATAAATCTTCTCTACTTGAAGTTGAAGAGGCAAAAAAGAAACAAAAAGAACTGGAAGAAAAACTCTTTAATTCAGTCAAAGAAGCAAAGGAAAACGAAGAAAAAATAAAAGAAACAGCAGTAAAAGAAGTGTCGGAAAAATCGCGGCTGGAAAAGCTGGAATTTGAAAAAAAAATTAGCGATATGCAAAAAGCCTTGGAAGAAGCACAAAGAAAAGGCAAACAGGGCTCGCAACAACTCCAGGGAGAAGTTTTGGAACTTGATTTGGAGCAAAGACTTAAAACAACTTTTCCTAACGACGAGTTTTTGCCTGTTCCAAAAGGCGTTGAAGGCGGAGATATCTGGCAAAAAATTATATTCAAAGATAGAATTGTCGGATCAATTCTTTGGGAAACAAAAAGAACTAAGGCTTGGAGCAATAGTTGGCTTGTTAAACTTAAAGATGATGCGGCAAAAATCAGTGCCAGTGAGGCTATTATTGTGTCTGTTGTAATGCCTGAAGGAATGACAAACTTTGACAGAAAAGACGGAATTTGGATCACAACTTATGAACACGCTATCGGGATTTGCAGATATATCAGATTTTTAGTAACTTCTATGTCTTCCGTAAAATCTTCTGCTTCTCAAACCGAAGAGGAATGGGGCAAAATAAGGGATTACATGTTAAGCGATTCGTTTAAACACCGCATGCAGGCTCATTTTGACGGCATACAAGCCTTAAGAACAGGCTTTGATGCAGAAAAGCGGGCAACAATGTTAAGATGGAAAAAACAAGAAGCTCAAATTGAAAAACTTGACATTAATACTATAAACTTTTACGGCGAATTAAAAGCAATAGTATCTGACTTACCGGAAATTAAAGGCGTAGATTCAACAATTCTTGAAGAGGACACAGATGAAGCAGAACAAAAATCCCTCATTTGAAGAAGAACAACTACTTTGGGATAAAGGATTAATAAATATTGCAGGAGTAGATGAAGTCGGTAGAGGTGCTTTTGCAGGACCTCTGGTTGCAGCAGCTGTAATATTGCCTCAAGGTTTTGAAATTAATGGTATTAATGATTCAAAACTTTTAAAACCTCAGAAAAGAGAGGAACTTAGTAAATATATTATTAAAAATGCACTTTATTATTCAATTTCAGAAATTGATGTTGAATTTATTAATACACATGGAGTTGGAAAAGCAACTGAAAAGGCACTGATAAATTCTATTAAAAAACTTGATAAAAAGTATGATTTTGTTTTAGTAGATGGATATAAACTAAAAAATTTTGATAACAACTTACAAAAAGGCATAATCCATGGCGACTCCATCTCTGTTTCAATTGCAGCTGCTTCAATTGTTGCCAAGGTTTATCGGGATAATTTAATGAGAAAATTGAATGATGAATTCCCTGAATACAATTTTTTTGAAAATAAAGGTTACGGAACAAAGTTTCACCGCGACGCACTTAAAAAATTTGGGTTATCAAAAATTCACCGGACATCGTTTCGGTTAGATAAATTTTTAAGCTGAATTTTGATGAAGAATATGAACGACTGGTTTATAGAATAATAAGAAAATTACTGCGGCTAAAAACATTACTCCCGATGCTACAAAAATTGGCGCTTCAGGCGAAAGATCTGCCGCGATAAATCCTGATAAGATTGGCGGAATAGCTTGCGCTAACGCTTGAATACTGGCGTTTACCCCTAAAACTTCTCCCTGAATGGTTCTGTCAACAGATTTACTTACCAGTGCTGATGAATTTGCTTGAGTTAAGCCATTAAATGCGGCAAAAAAAGGTATTAAGAATAAAAATTGCCAAGCGTGCGTAGGCAAAAGATAGCTAAAAATCATAATTGCACAACCGAAAAAACTAACTCTTAAAATTTTCCAATCTGTATATTTGGCACCTAATTTTCTTGTTAGTACAATTTGAGTAAAAGCAACCCAAATTCCTATATATGCAAAAAAATCTCCTATATTCCCTTGTTTAAAATGAAATTTTGTAATTAGAAAAACTGCAAAAAAAGTGACAAAAAATGAAAATCCTGATTGAAATAAGAAGTTAGAGAAAAATAAAACTCTTAATTTTTCAAATGAATAAGCATGCATAATGTTATTTAAAGATTTTGTCCATCTGATTTTTAAATCATGCTGTCTTACTTTTAGGGTTTCCGGAAAAAACAAAAATACTGACATAATATTTAAAAAGCTTAAAATTGCAGCAAATAAAAATGGCGTCATAGCATTAAACCAACTGACAATAGCAGGATCTGAAAGTTTCCCGCCTATGTATGGCCCAATTATAAAACCTACTCCAAAAGCTGCTCCCATAAGCCCAAAATTTTTAGCTCTGTTTTGAGGAAGCGTAATATCTGCAATCGAAGCTTGCGCAACCGAAATATTACCACCTGTAATTCCATCAAAGAATCTAGAGAAAAATAGTAAAGGTATGCTTCTTGTATAAATTCCAAAAGCAAATATCAGATATGAAATACAAGTTCCAAGAAGTGATAGGCTTAAAATTCTTTTTCTACCGAATTTATCCGAAAGCTCCCCTAAAATCGGCGTTGCTATAAACTGCCCGATTGGAAATACAGCCATTAGGAAACCTAACATTATATAACCTTGTTGTACTGAAAAGCCTTTAGGCAAAAGATAATAGGAAGAACTAGGATCGGCTAAGAGCAGAGGAATTACAGGAATTAAAATACCAAAACCTAATAGATCGACAAAAACCGTAAATAATATAACTAGTAATGGATGCCTTAATTTTTCAAGCATTCAGTCAGTATACAGGATTTGAGAAAATTTTTGAAGAGTATAGATGAAAATTAGTTAAGTGGAACTTGTTACAAGATGATTCAATCAGAATCTATAATACTTTTCAGAAGCTTCAGATCAAATTCCGGTAAATAATTAACTTTGAGCGCTTAATTGATTACTTTGTTAGTTTTTTTAGCAAGGTTAATAGCAACTGCAGAATGGATGAGGTTTTTTAGTGAGCGCTCATTGACTTTATCTCCCTCATAAAAATCAATCGCTCGCCATTTTTTGCCCTCCAATCCGTTATTAAAGAGCTTGTCCGGATCGGATAGGCTTGCGCCCTGATAAAAGGTCAGTTTTACCTTATCCTTGTGAGCGTTAGCCAACAAGATTAGTCCATTGTGATACCAACACGGAGTGCCCATCCATTTCCATTCTTCGATTATCGCGGGGTCAGCGTCAGTAATGATTTTACGGAGATTGGCAAGCACTTTGCCGCGCCAATCATTAAGGCCTGCAATTAGCTGATCAATTTGCTCGCTTGGTTTCATAATATGTTTTTACCTTAGTAATCCTTATAATTTGTGAGCAGTAGCGGGGTCAGGTGGAAAAGAATCTTCGATTCCCTTATCCTTACTTCCCACAAGCTCACAAACCTTGGTTTTACATATTACAACAGAAAGTGGCAACAATTGAAAGTAGCAAGGATTAAATCCATTCCCTACAATAAAGAAGCTTATACCAAACTTTCTTAATGGATTTAGAGGGTTGTAGAAATTAGATATTTATTCATCTTATAATAACTTTATCTCGTCCGGTATGTAGTCTAGCTTTTTCTTCACAAAGTTAAGCCATTTAGTTAACGCCTCTTCTTCCGGCGCGTTAAAATTAAGACTGTAATAGGTAGTTCGTCCTACTTCACGTTTTAGAATAATCTTTTCATCTGTTGCTTTTTGTAACTGATTTACAAAAGTTTGCCTGGCCATTTTACCCCTGACTGCTATAAATAGATTTTTAAATTGTAGCTCTCGTCTTTTAAGTAGCGGTTTAAAGGTCAGTAGTATTTGTTCATCGCTGGTTTGATTACTTAAGAATTCGCTTCGTTTTGAGGCAAGACTTAATTTTAAAACTCCAATCATCGATAATACTAATGCTTCCTGAACAAATGAAACAAAATGGTTCAGATTTCTTCGTTCAAGAGAATAAAGTAAATATTTATAATACCTTTGTTTTTGTTTATGGTAATAATATGAGGTGCTATAGAGATTCTTCTGGTTTAAACCAAGATCCCGAAAGAAAATATGCTCTAAGATTCGACAAACTCGCTTATTCCCATTGTTAAATGGATGAAGAGCATAAAGACCAGTATGAAAAATAGCTACTCCTGTAATAGTTTTGTTAGTTTTAAGATACAAAAGAAGCTCTTCAACTCCTTTCTCTATCTCTTCAAAAGGGGCCGGTATATAGCTACCAACTCTGATAGCATCATTATCGCGAAACTTACCAGATTTATAGATAGTAAAATCAAGTAAATACTTTTCAAAAACATCTAATCCAAGACTTAAGCTTTGGTGCAATTTTCGTATATCATCGGCCGTAATGTTATCAATACTAATCGGTGCCTCATTAAGACTGTGAAAGGTTTTGGCGATATTATAAAACTCTAGTTTGTCATAATCTTTTTGCGTTAATTTCTCTTTTCTCTTAAGTTTGTCCGAAATAAAGGTATACTCTTCGTTTGTTAGTAATAAGCTATAGACATTTTGCGCTTCCTGGAGAGTTAAGGTTGAGTTTTCTGCCTTAGAGATGGCAAAAGAAGCCAAAAGCTCATTTCGGCTAATTAAGTTTTTCTCTATATCCGGATTTAAGAATACCTGTTCATACTCTGCTAATTCTCCATCTATCTTTTTGATTTCATCATCAGAAAAAGGCAGCAGTTTTTGTATTAAAACAAACTGTGATAAAAAAGTATGTCTAAATGGTTTTGAAGCTATTTTATTCATAAAATCAGTCTAGTTATTGGTCTAATAATTAGTCTAAATCAAGTCTAACAAAAAGCTTTTAAAAAGTCAATACCTTTGGTAATAATTAGGAATATTACTATTGAGCAAAGCGAAGTCTAACGAAATGAGTATTTTAATCATTATTGGGCAAAATTTTAGAAAAAATTAAAAAGTTCGAATCCCCGACGGCGTGAGGCTAGAAATATAGGATTCTAAGAATAATTTCGAACTGATTTTAGCTTCAATTTTGAGGTATTTTATCAATGCAGGAATTTGTGAGCCGCCTGAGAGTCGAACTCAGAACCTATTCCTTAAGAGGGAATTGCTCTGCCAGTTGAGCTAGCGGCCCTTTATTAAATTTTCATGTTTTAGTATACTATACGTGGTCGATTTAGACAATAACATGCGCCTGTAGCTCAACGGATAGAGCACTTCGCTTCGGACGAAGGGGTTGGGGGTTCGATTCCCTTCAGGCGTACTGTATAATGATTTTATAAACGATGAAAAAACAATTATTAAAACCAGTTAAATTTATCAAAAAAATATTTAAATGGGCATTAAGCCATAAAAAAATATCTTTACCAATTATTTTCGTATTAGTTGTCTTAATAATTATATTAAGGCCTAAAAACGCAGTTATAATTACAACTCAATCTGCAATGCAGGGAAATTTAGTAAAATCAATTTCCGTTACAGGCTCCATTGAATCGCAAAATAGTGTTAATTTAACTTTTCAGTCAGGCGGAACAGTTAATTATATCGGTGCCAAAGAAGGCGATGTGGTTTACAAAGGTCAAGCGATTGTTTCGTTAGATAAACAAAAATTTGAGGCTACCTTTAGACAAGCGCAACAAGATTTTACCGCCGCAAAAGCTGCCTCTGAACAATATTATAGCGGGCACACAAACGCTACGGAAAGCTACGATGAAAAAGTAAAAAGAACTACTCTTGATGCAACGCAAAATAAGGCCTATGACCAGATGGTCAGAGCACAAAAAGATTTAACCGATTCAACGCTTTATTCTCCGATTGAAGGAATTCTTACTAAAACCGGTGTTAAAAATACAGGCGTAAACATAACTGCTGCTACTGTTTTTATAATTACTGATCCAAACTCATTAGATTTTAAAATGGATATCGACGAAGCCGATATTGGTAATATAAAAACAGGGCAAGACGTTAATATTGTTTTAGACTCTTATCCAAACGGAACATTAAAAGTAAAAATTGATAGCGTTGATTTTGTTACGCACACAACTTCAACAGGAGGCGATGCCTACACAATTAAGGGAAATTTAACCACGGACAACACGGATTATAAATATAGAGTGGGTATGAATGGCAACGCGGAAATTATTATTGATCAAAGAAAAAATGTAGTATTTATTCCTCTTTCAAGTATTTTTGACAATAACAACGTTTATATTAAAAACGAAAATAAATTTGAGTTAAGAACAGTAAAGCTTGGTCTTGAAAACGATATGGATGTGCAAGTATTGTCGGGCGTTATAAAAAATGAAGAAATTGTTTTAGACCCTACACTTGTCAAACCCCAAAAAAGATTTAAAATTCCGTTTTTTTCTAAATAAATGAACGCTACAAATGTATTAATAAATCTTTCAAAAATTACGAAAGATTACATAACTGAAGATATTACAACCAATGTTTTAAAAGGAATTTCTTTGCTTGTTAATAAAGGCGATTTTATTGCAATTACAGGCAGATCGGGTTCGGGCAAATCAACTCTTATGAATATTATCGGCGTATTGGATACTCCAACTTCAGGAACTTATATTTTAAACGGTGTTGATATAAGCAAGATGGAAGAAGATGAATTAGCATTTGTACGAAACAAAGAAATTGGTTTTGTTTTCCAGTCTTTCAATCTTTTGAATCGGGCTAGCGCTCTGGAAAACGTTATACTTCCATCAATATATGCAGGATTAAAACCTTCAGAGAGACACGAAAGAGCAGTAAAAATGCTAAAAGATTTGGGACTTTCCGATAAAATGAATAATCGGCCGAATCAATTATCAGGCGGCCAGCAGCAAAGAGTCGCGATAGCAAGAGCTTTAATGAATAACCCGGAACTAATCTTAGCCGATGAACCAACCGGAAATTTAGATACAAAATCAGGTCAGGATGTAATGAATATTCTAAAAGAGTTAAATAATGAGGGCAAAACTATTGTTTTAATTACTCATGAAGCAGATATTGCAAAACACGCAAAAAAAGTAATTCATATAGAAGACGGAAAACTGGTTCATTAATATGGAAACACAAGAATTAATAAGAATTTCATTTAAAGCAATTTTAAGCAATAAATTAAGAAGTTTTTTAACTACGCTTGGAATAATTATCGGAGTTTTTGCAATTATTCTGCTTGTTTCAATAGGCGCGGGTTTACAAAGTTACATTACAAATCAAATAGAAGGATTTGGTTCTAATTTAATTTTTTTAATTCCGGGAAGAATCGGTGGGGCAAGAACTCCCGGAGGGGTAGTTTCTAATAAGCTTTTAATTTCAGATACTAAAACGCTTCAGTTAAAGTTGAAAACTTTAGCAAATGTTGCTCCTGCAATGCAGCAATCAGCAGTTGTTAAATATAAAAATAAATCAAGCAAGGGAGTATCTATACTTGGTACGACTTCCAATTACATAAAAACAGTTAAAAACGCATTGATTGAAAAAGGAAATTTTTTTAATTTTACTCAAGAGCAATCCGGAGCAAAAGTTGCAATTATTGGCCAGTCAGTTGCGACAAATTTATTTGGCAACACAAATCCTGTTGGAAAAAAAATATATATTGCAAATAATACCTATACCGTCATTGGATTATTGAAAAAGAGAGGAGCAATATTTGGAATTGATCAGGATAATGTAGCAATAATCCCCATAGCTGCAGCGCAAAAACAATTTGGAATAACTAATATAAACGCTGCATATATCGCTGTAAACGATCAGAGCAATATTTCAGAGGTTAAAGATAAAGTTAGCAAAATTCTTTTAAAAAGACTTTCGGAAGATGATTTTACATTACAAACAGCCGAATCCAGTCTTTCTATAGTTGCGAATGTTACAAACGGCTTGCAAGTTGCATTGGGTGGAATTGCCGCAATTGCGCTTCTGGTTGGTGGCATTGGTGTTGCAAACATAATGCTTGTTTCGGTAACCGAAAGAACTAAAGAAATAGGTTTAAGAAAAGCTTTAGGAGCCAAAAGGAAAGATATTTTAAAACAATTCTTATTGGAAGCTGTAATACTATCTTTATCAGGGGGAATTATCGGAATTATTTTAGGACTTATAGCTTCTTATGTACTATCACTATTTCTTGTATCTCAAGTTACTCCATTGTCTGTGCTGCTTGCTTTTGGGTTTTCGGTAATGATTGGCATTATATTTGGCATGGCTCCTGCAATACGGGCTTCAAAATTAAACCCAATCGATGCTTTGCGTTATGAATAAGATATTATCATTAATTAAATTTTTTATCGGCTGGCCCATCACCATAATTTCTTTCATTTTTATTATAAAAATTATTTCCGGTAATTATATTACTGTACTTAATACAGTCAGAAATATTAATCTCGTATTCTTGATAACCGGCATTCTGTGCTTTTTTGTATATTTTCTTTTAAGAAGCATTCTCTGGCAAAAGATAATTCAACAAAAAGGTGTCTCATTGAATATTAAAGAGTCTATTTTTATTTTTTCAATTTCTGAAATTAAAAGATATGCGCCCGGAAACATTTGGTCATTTTTATCAAGGTCCTACTTATTGGAAGAAAAAGGGCTAAATAAAAAAACTATTTTCCACTCAATTTTAATTGAAGCGGAACTGATTGTTTTAAGCTGTTTACTCCTTTCGTTTTTTGCTATTCATACCTTATTTGTAAATTCATTTTTTGACTTATCTATTCTTTCTTTATTCTTCGCTTTATCTTTACTTTTTATATTCAGCAATAAATTAAAAAAATTCAGTAACTTATTTTCCAACTTTTCACCCACTAATAATTTTTATTTATTAATTATTTCAATTTTTACCTTTTTCTTTTTTGGATTAGCTACTTATTTCTCAATGATTTCTATTATTAATATTAATTTATATTATGTGACTGAATACATCAGCATTTTTATTTTATCTCTTCTTGTTGGCTATTTATCAATTATTACCCCAATGGGACTCGGAGTTAGAGAGGGAGCAATAATTTATGGAATATCCAGATTTATAAATTATTCGCTGGCTGCAACCGTTGCAATATTCGGAAGAATTGTTTTTACAGTTTCTGAGCTTATATTTTTATTTTTCGCTTTTCTTTTTTACAAAAGCAAGAATAAAATTATTATAAAAATTGAATATTTTATTTCTACTTATAAATATGAGCTATTTCTTTTACTTTCCATACTAATTTATATTGTCTATTTTACCGCTGCAAGTTTTTTGCGGTACGACAATTTTTTTACCGGACGCTTTGATTTAGGGAATATGGATCAGGCCGTGTGGAACACTTTTCATGGCAGAATTTTTCAAATAACCGATCCTAACGGAACAAACATTATTTCAAGATTATCTTTTCACGCAGATTTTATTTTAATTTTAATTGCACCTTTATATAAAATTTGGGCCAGCCCGGAAACTCTTTTACTATTACAATCATTTGTTTTGGGATTTGGCGCAATTTTCATTTACTTATTGTCGCAGGACGTTTTAAAGAATAAAAATCTATCATTTGCTTTTTCTTTAGCATTTTTACTAAATCCCGCTGTTTCCTATTCAAACCTCTATGACTTTCATCCCGTAACTCTGGCAACAACATTTTTATTAGCTACAACTTATTTTTTTATAAAAAAGAGGTATCTGTTGTTTATTCTCTTTGCGCTCCTTGCAGCATTGACCAAGGAACAAGTTTGGGTAATAATTTCAATTTACGGTTTGTGGCTTGCAATTTCTACAATCAAAGATTTACTAAAGGCAAATGATTTGAGAAATCAAGCCCTATTATTGAAAACGGGATTCGGAACGATTATATTTGCTCTTTCTTTTGGAATATTTTATTATCTGGTTTCGTATGCAATTCCACACAGTAGGGGAGCGGAACATTTTGCTCTTTCCTACTACTCGGATTTCGGCAATTCTCCAATCTCAATAATTAAAAATATATTTTTTGAACCCGGAAAAACATTCTTAACAATTTTTTCTTATGCAAAAATTAACTACCTGTATCAGATATTTATACATCTAGGCTTCTTATCGTTTTTTTCTCCTTTTTTTCTCGTATTTGCAGTTCCTGATTTACTGATAAATACTTTAAGCAATAACACCCAACTCCATCAAATTTATTATCAATATACAGCCACAATTACTCCTTTTATATTTATTTCAGCAATTTACGGAGTAGCTAGGCTTCGTAAAACCTTTTCTAAAATTCCCTTAAACTTTTATGCAATATTCTTGATATTCACTACCTTTTATTCTGCTTATACGCTAGGCCCTTTACCCGGAACCTTGAGACAAAGTATCGAAATGTTTAATAACCCAATACCTGAAAAAGAAATTATTAATAATTATTTAAAAAATATCGGTCCGAGATATAGCATCGCAGCAACCAATAATCTAGGCTCTCATCTTTCTCACAGACAAAAAATATTTACAATTCCTATTGGAATAGATGAAGCGGACGTAGTTTTATTTTTACTTAACGATAAATTTGCCCAGCCCTCGCTGGCTGCTCAAATTGAGATGGTAAATAAACTTAAACGCGATAAAAATTATGTGGAAGTTTTCAAGCACGGAGATTTTGTCGTTTTTGAGAAAAAAAATCTCTACTTGGAGAAAAAACCCAGTACCAGACAAACAAATCTTTTCCCTTGGTCAATTACTTCTTTACAAAATAGAGAATATACTGAAAGTCAAATTACGGTTGAAAAAAAAGTTTCTTCATCAAAAAGTTTTTCAAGTTTCATTATCTCTTATCTTTCAGACGGTCTTAAACTTTACGCATTAATGAACATCCCAAATTCCAAGATGCCTGAAAACGGTTTTCCTGTCGTAATTATAAATCACGGCTTTATCGAACCTAAAGACTACAACACAATAAACTCGTACAAAAGCATAACCGATTATTTTTCGGAAAAAGGGTATTTAATCTTAAAACCCGATTACAGGGGAAACGGAAATTCGGAAACAGAAGATACTGCTTTAATGCGTTTTGCTTACCCGGTTGACGTTTTAAATTTAATTGAATCTTTAAAAAATATTCCTCAAGCAAATTCAAATCAGATTTATCTTTACGGACATTCAATGGGAGGAGAGATTACGCTTAAAGTTCTTGAAATCGCCGGCAAAAAACCAGAGACTTTGGCAAAAATAAAAGCTGCTGTTTTATGGGCGCCGGTTACTAATCTTCCTGATTGGTTTAGAAAAACTCATGTACCTTGGTTACAAGAAACGAAAAATAATAAAAATTACTACTTAGAAACATTTAAAATCATGAAGACTCCGGAAGAAAATCCAATACTTTGGCAGAGTGTTTCTCCGATAAATTATCTCTCGGATATTCAAACACCAATTCAAATCAATCACGGAACATCCGACGGAACGGTTTCATATCATACTTCCATCGAACTATATGATAATTTAATCAGCTTAAATAAAACTGATCAACTTTTGCTTTATCCTAATAATGAACATAATTTACTGCAATCATGGAATAAAGCCAGTACAAATAGCCTAAGTTTTTTCAAAAAATATTAAAGCCGGTTGTAAAAAATGATTCTCCGCGCTAACATGTATTTATGGTCATTAACGTAATTAAAGCGACCGGAGAAAAAGAACCATTTAGTGAAGACAAAGTAAAAATTTCTATTCAGCGCGCCGGTATATCAAAAAATCTTGAGTCCCAGGTTATTGAACACGTTAAAAGTAAACTCTACGAAAATATTCCCACCTCTGAAATTTATCACCATATAATGGAATTTTTGGAAAAAACCCCTACATATGAAAGGGCAAAGTACAGCCTTAAACAGACAATCATGGATTTGGGACCTACGGGCTATCCTTTTGAAGATTTCGTTTCTGAAATTCTTAAGCAAGACGGCTACGCAACAAAAACAAGATCCTTATTATCAGGCAAGTGCGTAACCCACGAAATTGATGTCGTTGCACAAAAAGAAAATAAAAGAATAATGGTGGAAGCAAAATTTCATAATGCTTCGGGAACCAGAACGGACGTTCATGTTGCACTATACTCTAAAGCAAGATTTGACGACATTAAGGAAAAATACGGCCTTTCGGAAGCCTGGATTGTAACCAACACAAAAGTCACTTCGGATGCTTTAGCTTATGCTTTATGTGAAAATTTAAAAATTATCAGCTGGAGTTATCCTGAAAATGAAAGTTTAAGAGATTTAGTTGAAAAATATAATCTTCATCCAATGACTGTTCTTACAACTCTTTCTCAAAATCAAAAACAGCAGCTTTTGGAAAACCATATTGTTCTATGTAAAGAAATACTGGAACAACCGTCGGTTTTAGATTTAATTAATATTCCTCAAGATAAAAAGAATGAAATTCTAGAAGAAATAAAAGCAGTTTGCAATTCAAAACTCTGATAAGGCTAATTTTGTTCGTTCATATTTATCAGCCATGTATCCATTCGGGACAGTTGTTAGCCTATCGGCATATAATAAAAATCCGTTTCTGATTGTGTGATTACCAAATCTATTGTTTAGCTTATCAATTGCTTTAATAAGCTTATTCTCTTTAGAACTATCAAAAAGAGACATCTGTAAATTATCTTTGCTTGAAAAATTAGAAGTCCAAATGCTCATTTGCCGAATATAATTATCAGTTAAATCAAAATTTTCCATTAGACTAAGACAGTGTTTAAAAATCTCTTTACCCGTATCAAAATAAACAGTGTAAGTTTTTCTTTTTTGAATTTTTATACTGCCGCCAAAGTAAAATCCTACTGTCCTTGCTTTTTTATCAAGTCTTCTTAATTTAAGCGAAACTTCTTCGCAGAGTTCATAAAGATTTTGTAAAATTATTCTTTTATCGTATTCATTTTGAGGTAAACAATAACTTCTTCCTACGGATTTAACAACAGGAGACTCTGTGTAGGGAACAATTTTCGAATCATCAATTCCCAAAGCAACATTTTTTAAAAACTCACTTTCGGCATTTCCAAATTCCGCTTTAAGAACAGCTATTGAAGTTTTCTTTAAATCAATAAGCGAGTAAACTCCAATTTTATTAAGCCGTAAGGCAATTCTTTCTCCAATTCCGCAAATATCCGTAAGCTTAGTTTTTGCATAAACTTCATCTAAGTTTTGAGGCGTTACCTCAAACATTCCATTGGGCTTATTCATTCCGGAAGCAAGTTTTGCCAAAAGCTTGTTATAAGAAATACCAACAGAAACTGTTATGTATTCTCCAATTTCTATTCTAATACGCTCCTTAATTCTTTCTATAAGTTGATATTTATTGCCAAACAGCTTTTCGGTTTGTGTTATGTCGATAAAAACCTCATCTAGGGAAAATAGTTCTATATACGGAGAAAAATCTTTACAAATATTAATAAACTTTTGTGTTATTTCCCAATATTTTTCAAAATGCGCAGGAACAAAAATCATATCGGGAACTTTTTCTAATGCTTCAAATGTTCTGCTTGGCGATTTAACTCCTAATTTTTTAGCTTCTCTTGAGGCGGCAATGATGCAAGTTCTACCATTTTGAGCGGTAACGCCAACAGGTTTTCTCCTTAAGTTTGGGTCGTATTGCTGTTCGACGCTGGCGAAAAAAGAATCGAAGTCGATGTGAAGGATTGCTTTTTCGGGCATAATTTAAACATAATAGAAAAAAATACGAAAGTAAATAGAACAAAATAAGACAATTGAGGTCAATTTAAAAAATTGTGGCACTTGAAGTTAACTAAAAGATTGTTATAATAAAACACTTATGAGTAAACACGAAAAAGGTACAGTACCACGATATGAAATGCTTAGCGAGGAAAAAGAACTTGTAAGATTAGAATTATATACTCGTTCAGATGGCCACTGCGAACATCCGGAGGGATGTGATGAAACAAATCTAGATAAGTTAACAATAGACCATTTTACTCCACAATCAATCGCAAAAATTTGGAGATGGACTGCCGAAGAAGTAAATGATTCATTAAATCTTCTGCTTCTTTGTCAAAAACATCATCGGGAAAAAGATTTTCAAACAGCAACGCTTAAACAAAAAAATCTCACTGAATATTCCGTATTCAAACCATGGGCAATAGAACAACAAGCAAGACAAAAACGTTTAACTCTAGCTCTGGCTGAAAAACTCGCAGCTTAATTGGTAATTATGTGAAGCCTTGATTGGTCGAGAATTGCTTGAAACTGAAGCTGGGTTTTTATTTGAACTTTATAAAGCTTATTACCACTATCAAGACTTATGCTCGGAGAAATCAGCAATAGTGAATTTGTGTTGCCGTTAAAGTCAACTTCCGAGTTCCATACAGGATGGTTATCTGTGGCATTGTAGAGCCTTACGCTTGCGGTTTCGTTACCCGTGGGGATGTGAAGAGAAGCTTCAAATGCAACGTTTTTTATACTCCCGTAAGAATTGCTGTCAACCGAAGCCGAAAGGCCGGGCACATCCTGCCAGTCTACCGATGAACCTGAACCTGAACCAAACGGAACATAATACTCCTTTGCCTGAGAAACCACGGTTTGCGATGTAGGATTTTTGCTTGGGACAGGCGTGGCCGTAGGACTAAGCACGACGGGTTTATTCGAGCCTAAAGCTTGATTAATCTGACTAACGCAGCTTTGCGGACAAATATTCGGATTAGGTGTAGCTACGGTTTTATCAACAACTTGATTTGTAATGTTTTCAAATCTTTGGATAATTGTCTGCTTATCGCCAACTCCTTGAATTAAAAGAATATCAAGATAAATTAGATTTAAAAATAACAGAAAAAAGAAAATTTTAGCTAGGTTTTTAGCAGAAATTAGTTTTTTAAAAACGTCTTTCTTATTAGAAGAATCCATTTTTTCAATCAATTGATTATCTTCATCCATAATCTTACTTTAGTTTATACAAAAAGAGGTGTCAAATCTTAAAGTCCGTATGCCGAAAGCGGAGCATTGCCAATGTGGCTTCTGTGAAGAGTCATGATAAAGCTATCACACTGGTATTGTCCGGGAATAGTGGAAAATCCGCCGACATAACCTTTTCTCTGTAAAGTCTGGGCTGCATTGTCATTAATAGCGCCATATGGATAAGTAAAAATATTGACGTCCTGCCCCAGATATTGCTTTATTTGAGTTGCGGCAGTATCAATTTCACTATCAATTTTACTTTGCGGACCGTTAGTTATTGCGTAATGCGACCAGGTGTGGTTGGTAAAATAATAAAGCCCGCTGTTTTTCATGTCCTGAACCTGACTCCAGGAAAGCATATCAGGATTACTGCCAACCAATCCGGTCGAAAGCATTAAATTTGCTTTAATATTATATTTTTTAAGAACAGATAGACCGTAAACATCGTTATCCGCGTATCCATCATCCATTGTTACCATCACTGGGTTTGCGGGCAATTGAGAATGGTTTTTTAACGCATTAATCAAATCTATTGCCCAAATCGAGGTATATCCCTTTGAAGTCAAATAACTCATTTGCTGGTCAAAAGTTCCGTTATCGACATTTAAAGATGTTTGTTTTTTCGAAACTGCATCTGCTTGAGGTTGAATATGGTGATAGGTAAGAATCGGAACCCTCAAGCAGTATCCTACTAAAGGTGCCGCTGTCGGAGCAGGTATCTTTTCCGTACTGTAAGCAGAATACGGACATGAATTTACCTCGCAGTAGTAAGGTTTTTGATACGAGTTTGTCCTTTTTCCATCAAATAAAAAAATATTTTTTGTGATGAAAAATCCCAAAACAAGAATAATTCCAATCATTATTCCTTCTATAAAATTACTTGATGACTTCTTTTTTTTAACTGATTTTTTTCTTTTTACCATTAAATCAGTATACCAAATGAAAAAGATAAAATTCAATGAAGCTAATTGTGATATAATAACAGTGTAGCGCAGAGAGCGCTTTTATTATGGATAAATTTACATCTGAAAAAATAAGAAACGTTGCCGTAATCGCTCACGTTGATCATGGTAAAACAACGCTTGTGGATTTTATGCTTAAGCAGTCTCATACTTTCAGGGACAACGAAGCCGAAATGACACAAACTACAATTCTTGACTCTAATCCTTTGGAGCGGGAAAGAGGCATTACAATTTTAGCTAAAAACACCGCAATTTATTATCACGATTACAAAATAAATATTATTGATACCCCAGGCCATGCCGATTTTTCAGGCGAAGTTGAAAGAACTTTAAATATGGCGGACGGAGCACTTTTAATAATTGACGCTCAAGAAGGGCCGATGCCGCAAACCAAGTTTGTTTTAAAGAAAGCTTTGGAACTTGGGCTTAAAATAATTGTAATCATTAATAAGATTGATAAAACCTTAGCAGATATTAACAAAACAATTGAAAAAACTCATGATTTATTTTTGGAATTGGCAACCGACACTGATCAATTAGATTTTCCAACCTTTTATGCAATTGGTAGAGAAGGAAAAGCTTCTAAAATTCTAGAAGAAGTACAATCTGCTCAAAATCTAGAACCAATCTTAAATGAAATTATTGAATATATACCGGCACCAAATGTTAACGAAGGAGATTTTCAAATGGTTGTTACAAGTCTTGATTACGACAGTCATAAGGGAAAGCATGTTATCGGAAGAATTAAAAGAGGAAATTTAATAAAAGGACAAGCTTTGGTGTTAATTGATGAGCATGGAAAAAAGACTCCTGGAAAAGCAGAAAGTATAAAACTTTCCCACGGTTTAAAAAAAATGGAGGTTGAGGAAGCTTTTGCCGGAGATATTATTGATTTAACAGGATTTTCTATTGTAACTATCGGCGACACTATTGCCGATGCAAAATCTCCCGATGCACTTCCTAGAATTAGCGTTGAAGAACCAACAATAAGAATCACCATGTCTGCAAATTCTTCACCATTCGCCGGAAAAGAAGGTAAATACTCAAACTCCAGACAAATTCACGAAAGATTGATTAAAGAATTAGAAACAAATATAAGTTTAAGGCTTGAGCAAAAAGACGATAGATTTATTCTTTCAGGCAGAGGAGAACTTCATCTTTCAATTCTTATAGAAACAATTAGACGAGAAGGGTATGAGTTTCAAGTAGGAAAACCCGAAGTAATTATAAAAACAATTAACGGAGTACAAATGGAGCCAATTGAAGATTTAATGATTGACAATCCTGA